>Ga0114921_10000929_pt1 | contig 12807 bp, 12 predicted proteins | sample BentaG_FD_87016 | JGI IMG/M metagenome (GOLD analysis project Ga0114921, IMG submission 87016) | Deep subsurface microbial communities from South Atlantic Ocean to uncover new lineages of life (NeLLi) - Benguela_00093 metaG | ecosystem: Environmental > Aquatic > Marine > Oceanic > Sediment ...
CCAGGCGGGCAGAATCACCGAGGTGCTCCCTGCCGACGACTTCGCCTAACTCTTCGACGATCCCTGTGAACACGGCACCAGCCTAGATGGTCAGAGCACCAGCCTAGATGGTCAGAGCACCAGCCTAGATGGTCAGAGCACCAGCCTAGATGGTCAGAGCACCAGCCTAGATGGTCGGAGCACTAGCCTAGGTGAAGGTGAAGACGGAACCGGCCAAGGTGAACGCACCCATTACGATGCAGGCATGCAGAACCGCCTTCTGGCGATCTTCGCCGCTCTCGTCGCCGTTGTAGCCCTCGTTGCAGGATGCTCGGATTCGTCGAAGGATTCCGCCAAAGACCTCCCCGACCCGGCCACCCTGCTGACAGCCTCGAGCGAAACCACCAAGGCCCAGACCAGCGCGCACCTCAAGCTCACCGTGCAGGGCCAGATTCCCGATCTGCCGGTCGAAACCCTCGTCGGCGATCTGACCCAGACCCCGGCGGTGGCCGCCAAGGGCACCGCCGACATCATCTTTCTGGGCCAACGGCTGCAAGACGTCGAGTTCGTGGTGTCCGACAGCGACCTCTACGCCGCGATCACCGCAGGGGGCAGCCTGTCGAATTTCGGGCCCGCCTCCGACATCTACGACGTTGCGGCAATCCTGAACCCTGACGTCGGGCTGGCCAACCTGCTGCTGAACTTCTCCGACGCCACCGCCGCGGGCCGCGAGACCGTCGAAGGCGTCGAAACCGTGCGCATCACCGGCAATGTCTCCGCCGATGCGGTCAACAAGATCGCCCCACAGATCGCGGCGACGGGCCCGGTGCCCGGCACTGTCTGGATCGCCGAGGACGGTGACCACGAGCTCATGCAGGCCCGGTTGGAGCCCAGCCCCGGCAACAGCGTCACCATGACGCTGTCGAAGTGGGGCGAGCCGGTCACCGTCGACAAACCGGCGGTGTGATGCACGGTCTGCCTCCGGCCACCAGGTCGACGCCCGTATTGACGTCCACCAACCGCCGAATCGCGATCAGCGCGGGCAGTCTCGCCGTAGTGCTGGGCGCGCTCGACACCTATGTCGTCGTCACGATCATGACCGACATCATGGCCGACGTCGGCATCGGCGTGAATCAGATCCAGCGGGTCACTCCGATCATCACCGGCTATCTGCTCGGCTACATCGCGGCGATGCCGCTGCTGGGCCGGGCCTCGGACCGGTTCGGCCGCAAGATGCTGATCCAGGTGAGCCTGACCGGGTTCGCGGTCGGATCGGTGATCACGGCGCTGTCCACCGATCTGACCGTGTTGGTCCTCGGCCGCATCATTCAGGGCACCGCCAGCGGCGCGCTGCTGCCGGTCACGCTGGCGTTGGCCGCCGATCTGTGGGCGGCCCGCAATCGCGCGGCGGTGCTCGGCGGTGTGGGTGCCGCCCAGGAATTGGGCAGCGTGCTCGGCCCGATCTACGGAATCTCCCTGGTCTGGCTGTTCCAGCATTGGCAGTCGGTGTTCTGGGTCAATGTGCCGCTGGCGGCGATCGCGATGGTGATGATCCACTTCAGCATGCCGGGGAGGCAGAAGACCGACGAGCCAGAGAAGGTGGACGTGGTCGGCGGCCTGCTGCTGGCCGTAGCACTGGGCCTGGCGGTGATCGGGCTCTACAACCCCAAGCCGGACGGCAAGGACGTGCTGCCCAGTTGGGGACTGCCGGTATTGATCGCCGCGGCGGTCGCCGCCGTCGCGTTCTTCGTCTGGGAGAAATTCGCCCGCACTCGCCTCCTGGAACCCGCAGGTGTGCACTTCAGGCCCTTCCTCGCCGCACTTGGTGCATCGCTGGCCGCCGGGGCCGCGCTGATGGTCACTCTGGTCAATGTCGAGCTCTTCGGTCAGGGCGTCCTCGGCCAGGACCAGAACCAAGCCGCCTTCCTGCTGCTGCGATTCCTGGTGGCGCTGCCCATCGGGGCGTTGCTCGGCGGCTGGCTGGCCACTCGGATCGGCGACCGGATCATCACGTTCGCCGGCCTGCTCATCGCCGCCGGAGGCTATTTCCTGATCTCGCACTGGCCCGTGGACCTCCTGGCGGCACGCCACGACCTCGGCCTGTTCACCCTGCCCACGCTGGACACCGATCTGGCCATCGCCGGCCTCGGCCTCGGGCTGGTGATCGGCCCGTTGACGTCGGCCACGCTGCGGGTGGTACCGGCTGCTCAGCACGGCATCGCCTCGGCAGCGGTGGTGGTCGCCCGCATGATCGGCATGCTGATCGGCATCGCGGCGCTGAGCGCATGGGGGCTTTACCGTTTCAACCAGCACCTGGCCAGCCTTCCGGTCACCACGACCGGCAACACACTCGCCGAACGGTTGTCAGCCGAGGCCGGCAGAATCCGCGAGGCCTACGTGCTGCAGTATGCCGAGATTTTCACCATCACCGCGGTGGTGTGTGTGGTGGGCGCCATGCTTGGGCTGCTCATCGCTGCGCGCGACGATCACGCCGAGGAGGCGAACCCCGGCCCCGAGCCTCAGCAGCGCTCGAGCCCCCGCGCCATGAGCTGAGGTTCGTCGACCGGTCTGGATTTCTTGGTGACCGGTCTGGATTTCTCAGTGATCAGACCCCGCCACACCTCACGGATCACGGCCGTGAAGCTGCGTGCGGGGACCGAGCTGATGTTCAGCCCGTCCTGAAGTGCAGTCATGCCCTTGTCCTTTGTTCATGTGTTGATGCTGTTCGTGCGTTGATGCTGTCCATGTCTGGATGCTCAACTTCTCGTGCTCGAAACGATGCGCGACTCAACGGTGAATGCGCTATCTGAACGCCGGGACCCCGAAATGTATGACCGGCTTCTGGCACAAGTGTACCGAGGCTGGGGCCCCAAAATCGCCCTCGCCGCCCCCGAAACAGGGTGTGAGACCGAACACCTAGATCGAAAAATATCGTCTTGGGGAACAGTTGGAAACGATTGGATAACAGGCCAATCGCGTTGTGGTTACTAGGCGGGTTTGAGGCTGAGCAGCACGTCCGGCCCCAGGGAATCCGTTCCATCGAACCGCCATCGCTGAGCATGGGCGATGCTGAGCACGCCGACGTCATCGACGGCGGCCATGGGGCCGCCCAGGAGGATCGGCGCGACGTAGGCGAGAATCCGATCGATCGCGCCGGCACGCAGGAACGCACCGGCAAGTGTCGGGCCACCCTCCAGCAGTACATCTGTGCGGTCCGACAGCGCTTTGATGACCTCGTGAGGATCACGGGTGCGGATCACCATCGTCGGGGCGTCGTCGTTTAAAACCTTTGCGTCCAGCGAAATCTCGCGCTCCCCTACCACCACGCGCAGGGGCTGCTTTTCTGCCAGGCTGCCGTCAGGCAGTCGGGCGGTCAGCGTGGGGTCGTCGACGAAGATCGTGCCGGTTCCGACCACGATCGCGTCGGCGGCGGCGCGTCGACGGTGCACGTCGGCTCGTGCCGCCTCGCTGGTGATCCACTGGCTCGTACCATCAGCGGCGGCGCTGCGTCCATCGACGCTGGTGGCGTATTTCCACGTCATATGCGGCAATCCAGTGCGCTGTTTGTGCAGCCATTCCCGCAGTGGGCCTCCGCCAACCGGTTCGGACAACACCCCGGCGGTGACGTCGACCCCGGACTCAGTCAGCCGGGCCGCACCGCCGGCCGCGATTGGGTCGGGATCCGGCACGGCGAAAACCACCGACGACACCTGTGCTGCCACAAGTGCATCGGTGCATGGCGGGGTACGGCCGAAGTGGTTGCAAGGCTCCAGGGTCATGACCGCGGTACCGCCGACCGCCCGACTGCCGGCCCGGCGCAGCGCTAACACCTCGGCATGCGGGCCACCGGCCGGTGAGGTCGCTCCGACACCTGCGACCTCGCCGTCACTATCCAGGATGACAGCGCCCACAGGTGGATTCGGGTAGGTGCGGCCTTTGACCTGATCGGCCTGCGCCATAGCCGCCCGCATCGCGGCGTCGAGATTCATAACGCCAAATGTTTGGACGTGTCCGCGGCCTGCCGGCGCAGTGCCGCCACGGCGGCGGCAGGGTCGTCGGCGCTGTATACCGCCGAGCCGGCCACGAAGCAGTCGACCCCGGCCTCGGCCGCCTGTTCGATGGTGTCGTCGTTGATGCCACCGTCGATCTCGACGATGACGGTCAGGTCACCCGAGTCGATGAGTCGGCGCAGGATTGCGACTTTGGGCAGGACCCCGGCGATGAACTTCTGACCGCCGAAACCCGGTTCCACGGACATGATCAGCGCGGTGTCGAAGTCTCGCAGGATCTCCAGGTACGGTTCCACCGGCGTGCCCGGCTTGATCGCCAGGCCCGCCTTGGCGCCGGCGGCACGGATGTCGCGGGCCACGCCCACCGGGTCCGCTGTGGCCTCCGCATGGATCGTCACGTTGTAAGCGCCCGCCTCCGCGTAGGGCGGCGCCCAACGATGTGGATCGTCGATCATCAGGTGGCAGTCCATGGGAATGTCGGTGACCTTCAGCAGCGATTCGACGACCGGCAGACCAAGGGTGAGGTTGGGAACGAAATGGTTGTCCATCACATCGACGTGCAGCCAGTCGGCGCCGTGCACCGCGGCTGTCTCATCGGCTAACCGGGCGAAGTCAGCGGCCAGAATAGAGGGCGCTATCAGCGGTTCTGAACCTGTTTTCGGCGCGGCACGCATGACCGTCAGCCTACTTGCAACGCCGCGGCGAACATCGCGTCGGTACCGTGCCGGTGCGGCCACAGCTGAACGTAGGGGCCGGGCCCAAGATTGTCGGCCGGCGCGAACAACGGCCGTGCGTCCAGCGCCTGAACCTGATGCCGCCGTAGTGCATCGGCGACCACACCGACAGTTTCGACCAGGTGCGGCGAGCACGTCGCATACAGCACCACCCCGCCCGGCCTGGTCAGCTGGATTGCCGATGCCAGCAGTTCTCGCTGTAACTTTCCCAGCTGTGGCACATCACTTGGCTGGCGGCGCCACCGAGCCTCGGGCCGACGGCGCAGCGCTCCCAGACCGGTGCAGGGCGCATCGACGAGCACCCGGTCGAATCCGGGCTCCAGCCCGGACTGGCGGCCGTCCACACGCACCACCTCAACCGGCAGGTTCCTGGTGTTCTCCACGACAAGGTCGGCACGGCGCGGTAGCGGCTCCACCGCGGTGACGCCGAAGTCATCGACACCGGCCGCTTGCCCTATCGCGGCCAGCAGCGCCGTCTTGCCGCCCGGCCCGGCGCACAGGTCCAGCCACCGCCCCCCATCGACCCCGTCCAACGGCGCCAGCGTCAACGCCCGGGCCACCAGTTGGCTGCCCTCGTCCTGGACCAGGGCCGTACCGTCGCGGACCGCCGCGAGCGACCCGGGATCGCCGCCGGCCAGATGCACCGCATAGGGCGAATACCGGCCGACGGTGCCGTGGACCTCCCGGGCCAACTCCGCCGCGGTGAACACGGTCGGCCTGGCCGCGAGGTGGACTTCGGGCCGGTCATCGTCGCTGGCCAACAATGCCGACAGCTCCCCCGCGTCGGCGCCCAACGCATCCGCGAAGGCCTGCGCGATCCAGCGCGGATGGGCGTGTGTGAACGCCAGATTGCCCACCGAATCGGTCGACGCCGGCGGCGCGAGCTCTTCGACCCAGTCGCGTTCGTCGCGCGCCGCGATCGTACGCAGCACACCATTAACGAATCCTGCTCGCGCCGTGTCGAATTCGACACCAGCCTGCTCAACGGTGGTCGACACCGCCGCATGGTGACCGACCCGGGTTCGCAGCAACTGGTAGCTGCCCAGCCGAAGCAGGTCCAGCAGCACCGGATCGATCTTGTCGGTCGGGCGGCCCGCAGCCCGCACGATGACCGCATCGAGCAGACCACGCGTCCGGCAGGTTCCGTAGGTGAGTTCGGTCGCGAAAGCCGCGTCACGCCCTTCGATCCCGCGTTCTCGCAGGATCGCGGGCAGCGCCAGGTTCGCGTAGGCGTCGCGCTCGGAGACCGCCCGCAACACATCGAACGCCGCTCGCCGGGCCGGGTCGAGTTCCTTGCAACCGGAGGGACGTCGCTTGCCGGGTCGGCTCATCGCGCACGTTCGCTGTCGGCCAACCGAGCACCGCGGGCCCAGTCCGCGGCGATCATCAGCTTCTTGCCCGGCGGCTGGATGCGATCCAGCAGAACCGACCCCGATCCGGTGCCCACCCGAACACCCTCGCGGGTAGCTCGAATCTCGCCCGGCTCCAGGCCTTCCGGCTCGTCGGCAGCGGCATCGTCGATGAGCTTGACCGGACCCACCTTGAATCGCAGATCCCCGATCATGGTCCAGGCGCCCGGGTGGGGTGTCACGGCGCGGATTCTGCGCTCGATCGCATGCGCGGGCAGATCCCACCGGATCCTGGCGTCATCGACGGTGATCTTGGGTGCGAGGGTTACCCCGTCTGTCGGTTGCGGCACGGCCGTGAGGCTGCCGTCGGCGATCCCGTCGAGGGTGGATTCCAGCAGTGCGGCACCCGATACCGACAGCCGGCCCAGCAGATCCCCCGCGGTGTCGGTAGCGCGGATGGTCTCGGTGACCACGCCGTAGACCGGTCCGGTATCCAGACTGCGCTCGATCTGGAACGTGGTCGCACCGGTCACCGCATCCCCGGCCGCGACGGCTGCCTGCACCGGGGCTGCGCCCCGCCACGCCGGTAGAAGAGAGAAGTGCAGGTTGACCCAGCCGTTGCCGGGTATTCCGAGCAGCCCGTCGCCCAGCAGCGCACCGTAGGCAACGACAGCGCAGCAGTCCGGGGCCAGCTCCGCCAACTCGGCAACGAATTCAGCGGAATTGGGACGCGGCGGCCGCAGCAGCGGAATACCCATGGGAACGCACTCGTCCAGGGCAAGTTGTGCCACCGGCGAGGGGGCAGGGCGGCCGCGACGCCCCGCTGCGGCATCCGGACGGGTCAGCACCGCGACGACGTCGTGCCGGGTCGATTCCAGGAGCCGACGCAACGACGGCAGTGCCGGCTCGGGTGTGCCGGCGAAGACAACGCGCACCGAGCCAGTGTAGGGAGCCGTTCACCGGCGCTCCGCGCGGTCCGGCCTATTTCGGCGTCTGGTAGTACTCCCGCTCGGCAACACCGGCCAGCGGGGCGACGAACATCCACGGGATGGTGGTGAGCGACCGATTCAGTGTCGCGACCGCGTCGTTGTAGTACTGACGGGCGAACGCCAGCTTGTTCTCGGTGTCAGTCAGGTTTTCCTGCAGGTTCAGGAAGTTGTTCGACGAATTGAGCTGCGGGTAGGTCTGGCCGAGGGCAAGCAGCGGCGCCAGCGCGCTGTCGAGATCCTTCTCCGCGGCGCTGCGCTGAGCGATGGACTTGCCCGTTGTCGCGGCCGTCAGCGCTGCGCGGGCATTGTCACCTGATCCAGGATGCCCTTCTCGTGCACGGCGAACGTCTGCACCGTATGCACCAGGCTGGGGATCAGCGAAGCGCGCCGGGTGAGTTCGACGTCGATGCCGGAGAGCGCTTCGGCGACCCGGACGTCCGCGCCACGAATCTTGTTGTAGCCGAGCACAAATCCGAGCAGCACCAGTACCGCCAGGATCAGCACGACGATCAACAGGAATCTCACCATGACCCACCTCCTCCACCGCCACCACCACCGCCGCCGCCACCGCTGAAGCCGCCCCCACTCGACGAGGAGGACGACTGCGACGCGGTGTAGGCGCCGATCGACGATGACAGGGCCGATTCGAAACTGTCGAAGTTCGGAACGCCTGAACTTCCGAAGAAACCCCAGCCTGCCGCAGCCGAGGGACCGTACCAATCCGGCTGCGGCGCGGGGGTGCCGGTGGAGGCCTGATACTTCTTGGCCCACAGCGCGGCTGCGCCCCCCGCGACCGCGAACGGCACGTAGGCCGAGTACAGGTCTTTTCTGGCCCCGAAGTCGAAACGGGCCTCCGCCGAGTCGGTGGCCAGCATGCGATGGAATCCGCCTGCGCGCGACCATAGCTCACGGCCTGCAGCGGTACGACGAGTGCCGACTCCGGCGTTCCATGACCCCGCCGAGAAGACGAAGAAAGCCGCGAACGGCGCGCCCCACATGGTGGCGGGAAATCCCCACCGGAAGAACGCGCAGATCATCAGAACAAACGCCAGAGCGTTGGCGGCACGGACCCAGAGTTCCTTGTTGCGCTTGACCATCAATCCGTCGGCCAGGGCCCATTTCTCGACGGCCTTGACCATGTCGGTCTTGGCGGTGCTGAGCTTCTCGCCCGACTTGACCGTCTTCTTGGCCTCGAACAGGGCACCGGCACGGTCCACCTTCAGCGCCGAGGCCACCGCTGCGCTGACCGAATCGACGTCAGCCCACTGGGCCGGATTGCCGACCCCGCGGACATTCCACTACTTTTCGTCGACCTGTTCGAGAGCGACGAGCTTACGTTCCGCCAGATAGAACAGCGTGGCGGTGAGCCCGTTGTTGGGAACGGCCTCGGTCCGAATGTATTCGGTCTGAACCGGCCCCAACCCGGGCGGCGGCCCGTACTGCAAGGGGAAACCCGGCGAGCGCTCGAGCGTCGTGCGATACCACAGCAATCCGCCGAGACCCAGGAGTGCGCTCAGCCCGGCTGCCCAGATCACGCCGGTCACCGACTGCCCGAGAATCGCATCCCAGGCGAACGACCACGGCACGGTGCTCCGCGGCGGAGTGGGGAGGTCCACCCCGGCCCGCACCGTCACCGGTGTGCGGGGAAGCAAGTCGGTGGCCGACAGGGCCACTGTTGTGCCGCTGACGGTCAGGTCGTCGCACGCGCGACCCACCCCGTAGCCCACCGAGCACTGCGTGACTCCGACTTCGGCGGGAAGGGTGATGGTGATGTCGGCCCGGTCGATGCGGTTGTTCCAGGACGGCGCGATCACGTTCCAGAAAAAAACTGACGGCGCACTCGTGGATCCAGCATCGGAGAACGCTGCGCCGGTGGACTCGGCGAACAGGTTGTCCGCACCGACCTCGCCGGGGTCGAGGACGCCGGGGATGGTGTAGCGAATCTCGAAGACATGGGTTCCGGGTCTGAGCGTGCGATCGGGATCCCCGATCTTGGCCACTCTGAACCGCTCGCCGTCTTCCCACAGCATTTGGTATCGCGCAGGCTTGCCGTCCAGCAGCACCGAGGTGATCTCTGGCGGCTGACGCACGTTGGGGTCGTTCTTGTTGGTAACGTCCCAGTAGCGGAATAGGCCGTGGCGGCCGCCGGGAAACTCCGTGGTGATCGTCTCCACGGAACTCATCTCTCCCGCGCCGTCGATCGAGATGTTGACGTCGTAGTCGGTGATCACCACCGGGTCGTAAACAACCGAGGAGCCCGCTGACTCGGTTCCACCCTGGAAGACCACGGGCCACATCAGCCCAATCCCGATGACAAGCAATGGGATCAGCCACTTGAACAGGCGCCTCATGCTCACCCCTCTGTTCCGGTGCCGTCGGGATCACCCTATGTGCAGTGGGTCGATCTGCACATCACAAGCCGCTGAACTGCACGTATACCCTATATCGAACCTCCATTGATTTTCATTCCACCGAGGCAGCTCACTCATGACCAGCCGCCCAAAGGTCGATTACGTACCTCTAGCTCGCCCATACCCCAAAGAACTCACGGGTTCCGGCAAGGGGCACCGGCCTAACAATTAGCCGCCAGGGCCGGTGGGGCAAGTTCAAACAAATTGCACGCCCTCGCAATTGAGCGATGAAGACTTCGACACCCCGACTGCCAACGCTTTGGCAATCGGCGAAGGGATTGGCGCGGGCCCTTGAGTAAGCTGGGGCGATGCGCTTCTCGGTGTGGCCTGGCGCTGCGCAGCCCTGGCAGGATCTTGTCGCCCTCGCCAGACAGGCGGACACCGGTTTCTGGCATTGCGTGTACGTGTTCGATCACTTCATGCCCAGCGGTTACCTTCGAGAAGACGAGACTGGAATGCTGGAGGCCACCGGGGCGCTCGCAGCGTTGGCGGGTTCCACGTCGCGGGTTCGGTTGGCTCCACTGGTGCTGTCGATGACTTACCGGCATCCGGCGGTGCTGGCCAACTGGGCAGCGACCGTCGACCACATCAGCGACGGCAGGCTCACCCTCGGATTGGGCGCGGGCTGGCAGGTCAATGAGCACGAACACTACGGACTGGAGCTGGGCCGGCCTGGTGAGCGGGTGGACCGGTTCGCCGAGGGGCTGACTGTTATCCGTGGCCTGCTCAACCAGCCGCGGACAACCTTCGACGGCAAGTACTACCGGCTCGACGACGCACCGTGCGATCCGAAGCCGGTGCAGTCGCCATTGCCATTGCTGATCGGCGGGACCGGCCGGCGAATGTTGCGTCTGGTCGCCCGATACGCCGATGAGTGGAATTGCTGGTCGGCCCCGGGCAGTTTTCGGGAGACTGCCGATAAGTTGGATGTCGCGTGTGCAGAGGTGGGCCGCGACCCCTCGACGATTGTGCGGTCCACTCAAGCATTGATCATCGTGACCGACTCATCAGCGGGCGAACGCCACGCGGCGGCGATTGCGGAGAAGTCGCCGCTGCCGGTGATTTACGGCCCGCCAGCTCGCATCGTCGAAGCCGCGGCACGCTGGCGCGAGGAGGGCGTGGATGAAGTGATCATCCCTGACCGGGCGATGTCAGTCGACCAGCGCGGCGATGCCTACGACGCACTCGCTGACGCGTTAGGGGAGCTGTCCTAGCCGGGGCTCGGCCGCGTCAGGTTGAGGAGTGACTATCAAAGCTAAGCCTGGCCCGGTGGTGAACTTGCGTAATCCCACGACACGGTTTTGAGGGGCGTCATGCGAATGTAAGCGGCGCCGGGTCTCGGTGTGGTGGGCCATTGGGACTCCGGCACCCCCCGGGCCCGGGCGCCTTCTCTTGCGAGCTGAAGTGCTTCGATTTCTTCGCGGACGATGTGTGCGTGACCCTGGAACATCACTCCCCGGATATCCGCCATCGTGGAGCCGTCTTCGAGCAAGATGCTCACGTTCGGGTTCTTTTCGACGTTGGCAACTTTGCGTGTCCCATCCCGTACGCCCATGATGATGTCGCGGCCAAGGCGAAAGTACCCAAGGGGTACGGTATGCGGGAATCCGTCGTTGTCGATGGTGCTCAGCATGGCCCAGCTTGGGCGGCTATCGAGATACTCCGAAATTTGTTCGTCGCTCAATTTCCGCGGCATCAAACCAGCGTAGCAAGACCGAGCCCGGCGCTATGCGTGGCGGTTCGGCGAAATCAACTTTGGTGCGCCAGCGGCCCCTATAGTCATAGATACCCTGTCGCGCAGAGGATTTCGTCATTTCAAAAACCGCCGCGGTCGAAGCGGAAGGCGAAACAACCAGGTCCGCAACGCATCTATGACCACCGGCCGCGACACCGCCATCGATTCTCCCCGACAACATGGCGTTCTACTCGAGACCCCGAAGGGCTTACGTAAGGCCGCATTCATCTGCGGCCCTCAGACCAACAGCGGCACAATGACCAGCGACAACAGCGCCATATTAGCAACGACCGGCCAAAGTGCACCGGCCAGCACAGCGAACGCTACGCGAGTAAGAGGCCTTGCTTCTGTGCTTGGATCGGAGAACGGGATGGCGCCGCCGATCACTGCCAGTGCAATAACGATCGCGCCGCACAGGTACGTGACGAGCACTTGGATCACCTCAATCTGTTCGCGGGCTACTTCGCTCCATACTGCAGAGATACGCTGTGCTCCACCCAATGGCGGCCTAAGCCCAACCTGTGGAGTCGGTAACGGAGCATGCACGGCCAGGACACTTTTCGGATTTGGGTGGGGCCATCTCTAGCTCGTCGGACGCGACAGTGGGTCGGCGGTGGCCGACTACGCATCCCCCTTCCCATTCGCCGGGGGCACGATCGATCGCGTCATCGTTGACGTCAGCGGCGACCCCTACGTCGACCACGAGAAGCAGGTCCTGGCCTACGTCGCCCGCGATTGAGGCTTGGCGCCGCTCCGGTCCTATTCCCGGCTTGTGATCCGGCCCCAGCCTCCAACCGCGGGCGGCTGTGGGCAGACCGGTGACAGCGAGCGATAGCTTGGTGCTTGCCGCGCGTACTGTGCCAGTGGTGCACGTTGATGTGATGACCTACCCGTTGCCTCTAGCGCAGATCGGCGACCTCGCGCGCCGCGCTGAAAGCTCGGGCTTCTCCGGTCTTCTGTTAACCGAACTTGGACGCACTGCCTACCTCAACGCGGCCGTGGCATCCCAGGCCGCACCCGGTCTGGACCTGTCGACCGGCGTCGCGGTCGCTTTTCCGCGCAGTCCGTTCGTCACGGCGGCAACGGCTTGGGAACTCCAGGAGGCGACGGGCGGGAAGTTCCGACTCGGTCTCGGTACGCAAGTTCGCAAGCATGTGGAGCAGCGGTACGGCATGAACTTCGAGCGTCCCGGTCCACGTCTACGCGACTACGTGCTCGCCGTGAAAGCGTGCTTCGCCGCGTTCCGAACGGGGGCGCTCGATCACCACGGCGAGTTCTACGACCTCGACTTCATCACTCCGCAGTGGAGTCCGGGGTCCATTGACGCGCCCGATCCCAAGGTCGACATCGCAGCGGTGAATCCGTGGATGTTGCGTATGGCGGGCGAGGTGGCTGACGGAGTTCATGTCCATCCAATCGGTGAGCCGGGGTATCTCGCACGCCACGTCGCGCCTAGGGTTGCCGAGGGAGCGGCGAAGTCGGAGCGCTCGCCGACCGAGATCGCGGTGATTGTGCCGGTCATGACGATAGTCGGCGACAGCGACGAAGAGCGCCACAACGAGCGTGAACTCGTGCGCGCCAGTATGAGCTTCTACGGCAG
>Ga0114921_10000930_pt1 | contig 12805 bp, 12 predicted proteins | sample BentaG_FD_87016 | JGI IMG/M metagenome (GOLD analysis project Ga0114921, IMG submission 87016) | Deep subsurface microbial communities from South Atlantic Ocean to uncover new lineages of life (NeLLi) - Benguela_00093 metaG | ecosystem: Environmental > Aquatic > Marine > Oceanic > Sediment ...
GTCTTCCTGGGCACCGACGGCGAGGTCGTGTCAGTGAAGTGGAAGACGATGAAGGTGCATTTCCGCTACATCGACTCCGACTCCTGGACAGCTCCCCTAGTCAAGCCACAGATCCCCTCGATCTACGACTTGTACTCCGATCCCGGCGAGACGTTGAACCTGATGGACTCCGACCTCACGGTCGCGTGGGTCATACGTGAAGCGATGCAGCCACTCATCGAACTGCAGCAAAGCGCAACGAAATACCCGCACGTCCCGATCGGCGCCGAATTCACTGGCTACGACGTCTAGTCGCCCAAACGTCCCGTCGGCGGCGACAGTATCGAACCGCAGTAGGCGCACAAAACCTCTGGCGTCCGAGTCCGAGTGACGGGACCCCGTGAATTGGTCCGTGTCTCCTTCATTCTCGGTGTGACCGGCACCACGCCGGCCCGCTGCCATATTGAACTTGAGTCGACTACGCTTAAGTACCACCAGGTAGTTCGCCGTCAGCGAACCGGCTCACTCGGGTTACCCGGCAATGTGAGCACACCGTGACGGACGCATAACACGAGGCGACAACGCGGCAATATCGGTTTCCTAGCCTCAACGCATGGCTACCAACACCCATGTCCCCAGGACCGTGGTCGTGGTCGGACACGGCATGGTGGCGCACCGATTCGTCGAGGCGCTGCGTGCCCGCGACGTCGACGGAGCATGGAAGATCATCGTCCTGGCCGAAGAGACCGACGCCGCCTACGACCGGGTCGGGCTCACCGCCTACACCGCGGGGTGGGACCGAGCTGAGCTTGCGCTGCCCGGAAACGACTACGCCGGCGACGACGGGGTGCGGTTGCTGCTGAACGCCCGCGTCACCGAGATCGACCGGACGGCCAGGGTCGTGGTCACCGCCGCCGGCGAGCGGTTCGGTTATGACGCGCTGGTGCTCGCGACCGGCTCGTATGCGTTCGTTCCGCCGGTGCCCGGCCACGACCTGCCCGGTTGCCACGTCTACCGCACCCTGGACGATCTCGACGCCATCCGTGCCGACGTCACGGCCACGCTGGACGCCGGGCATACCGGCGTAGGCGTCGTGGTAGGCGGCGGCCTGCTGGGCCTGGAGGCCGCTAACGCGTTGCGCGGGTTCGGGATGACGCCGCATGTCGTCGAGATGGCGCCGCGGCTGATGGCCCAGCAGACCGATGAGGCCGGCGGTGCCTTGCTCGGCCGGATGATCGCTGAGCTGGGCATCGCGGTGCACGTCGACACCGGTACCGAATCGATCGAGGTGGTACCCCACGCCGACGGCGCCGGCAGGCTGCGGGTCGCGCTGACCGACGGCGACGTCGTCGACGCGGGCCTGGTCATCTTCGCCGCCGGAGTGCGGCCGCGCGATGAACTGGCCAAAGACGCCGGCCTGTCGATCGCTGAACGGGGCGGTGTGCTCACCGACCTGTCTTGTGAGACAAGCGATTCTGACGTATACGCTATCGGCGAAGTTGCTGCGATCGAGGGCCGATGCTACGGCCTGGTGGCGCCCGGATACACCACCGCCGAGGTGGTGGCCGACCGGCTGCTCGGCGGCACGGCAGAGTTCCCGGGTGCGGACATGTCGGCCAAGCTCAAGTTGCTCGGCGTCGACGTCGCCTGCTTCGGGGACGCGATGGGAACCACCGAGAACTGCCTTGAGGTGGTCGCCAACGACGCGGTGAACCAGACCTACGCCAAGCTGGTGCTCTCAGACGACGCAAACACGCTGCTGGGCGGCATTCTGGTCGGGGACGCCTCGTCCTACGGGGTGCTGCGGCCGATGGTAGGCGGAACGCTGCCCGGCGACCCGATGGCATTGATCACCCCGGCCCAATCCGGCGACGGCGCATCGGCTTTGGGCGTCGGCGCGCTGCCGGACGCCGCGCAGATCTGTTCCTGCAACAGTGTCACCAAGTCCGACCTGACCGGTGCCATCGCCGATGGCTGCGGCAGTGTGCCGGCTCTGAAGTCGTGCACGGCCGCGGGTACCTCGTGCGGCTCGTGCGTGCCCCTTCTCAAGCAGCTGCTGGAGGCTGAGGGTGTCGAGCAGTCCAAGGCGCTCTGCGAGCACTTCAGCCAGTCGCGCGCCGAACTGTTCGAGATCATCACGGCGGGGATTTCTGAGTCCACGCGTACCTTCTCCGGACTGCTGGAGCGCTTCGGCACCGGAAAAGGGTGTGACATCTGTAAACCCGTCGTTGCCTCGATCCTGGCGTCCACCAGTTCTGAACACATCCTGGACGGCGAGCAGGCGTCGCTGCAGGACTCCAACGACCATTTCCTGGCCAACATTCAGCGCAACGGCAGCTATTCGGTGGTGCCACGGGTTCCCGGCGGCGACATCAAACCCGAGCATCTGATCCTGATCGGTGAGATCGCCAAGGACTTCGGGCTGTACACCAAGATCACCGGCGGCCAGCGTATCGACATGTTCGGCGCCAGTGTCGAACAGCTGCCGCAGATCTGGCAGCGCCTGGTCGACGGTGGGATGGAATCCGGTCACGCCTACGGCAAGGCGCTGCGCACCGTGAAGAGCTGCGTGGGCAGCGACTGGTGCCGGTACGGACAGCAGGATTCGGTGCAGATGGCCATCGATATGGAGCTGCGCTACCGGGGCCTGCGGGCGCCGCACAAGATCAAGATGGCGGTATCGGGCTGCGCCCGGGAATGCGCGGAGGCGCGCGGCAAGGACGTCGGCGTCATCGCCACCGAGAATGGCTGGAACCTCTACGTCGGCGGCAACGGGGGCATGACGCCCCGGCACGCCGAGCTGCTGGCAGGCGACCTGGACGACGAGACGCTGATCCGCTACGTCGATCGCTTCTTGATGTTCTACATCCGCACCGCTGATCGGCTGCAGCGCACCGCACCGTGGGTCGAAGCGCTTGAAGGTGGCATCGACCACCTGCGCGAGGTGGTCTGCGAGGACTCCTTGGGGCTGGCAGCCGAATTCGAGGAGGCGATGGAGCGCCACGTTGCCGGCTATTCGTGCGAATGGAAGGGCGTGCTGGAGGATCCGGACAAGCTGTCCCGGTTTGTGTCCTTCGTCAACGCGCCCGGCGCGCCCGACCCGACCGTGACATTCAGCGAGAACTCCGGACGCAAAGTGCCTGTTCCGATTGGCATGCCGCAGATCCGGAACTGACACAGGAGACAGAGGAGACAATCCATGACACTTCTTTTCGACGTACGCATCTGGACTCCTGCGTGCGACTACGGCTACCTGATCCCGGGCCGCGGTGTCGGCGTGCTGCTTGATGACGGCACGCAGGCGGCGTTGTTCAGGCTCGACGACGGGTCGGTGCACGCGATCGGCAACATCGACCCGTTCTCCGGCGCGGCGGTGCTCTCGCGCGGCATCGTCGGCGACCGCGCTGGCCGGGCGACGGTGCAATCCCCCATCAAGAAGCAGGCCTTCGCCCTGGATGACGGAGCATGCCTCGATGATCCCGCGGTGTCGGTACCGGTGTTTGAGACGCGGGTGGTGGACGGGATCGTGCAGGTCGGCGCCTAGTTCGGCGACGATGCGGGCCGGTAGTGAGCTGAGGCTCACACCGTCGCGGCCACCCGGGCCCGGCGGAACCGATTGGCGATCAGCCGGGCGACGCCGGGATGGGTGCCGAGCGGTTCGCTGACCAGATCGGCGCCGGAGTATCGCAACCGATCCTGGAACAGGCCGTCGGCGAGCAGATAGGACGCGACGACAACTCGCCCCGGAACCCGGCGGCGCAGATCGGCGACCGCCTCGCGCACACTTGGATCGCCAGTAGCGGCGAACGCCGGCTCGACCCGTGAACCGGTGAGTGCGGACAACAGCGTCGAGATGACATGTAGGTCGGACCGCGCCATCGGATCGGATGTGCCCGCTGCGGCGAGAATCACTGAATCGCCTGGGCGCCAACCTGATTCAACCAGACGATCGGCAACCAACCGCGCCATCTGCGGACTTGGTCCGAGTGAGTCCGTGACGGTGACGTCTGGGTGGCCGCTGGCCGCGACATGGGCGGGCACGTCGGTGCGTACGTGATATCCGCGGGACAGAAACGCCGGTACCACGACCGCGGGCTGCCCCGTGGCCACCACCGAGGACAGCACCTCGCGCGGGGTCGGTCCCAGCACGTCGACGAATCCGACGCGCACCGTATGGCCCAGCAGGGCTCCCGCCTGCGCGGCGAGATCGCCGACCATCGCCACACCACCGGGTTTGCGGGTGCCGTGCGCGACAAGGATCAGGTTCATGCCGCACCCGCCGGGTGATCGTCGGTGGCCAGCCGGTAGCCGCGTTTGACCACGGTCGACACGATCTTCCTGTCTCCCAAAGCTGTTCGCAGCCGAAGCACGGCAGTCTCCACCGCGTGTGTGTCGGTGCCGGTGCCCGGCAAGGCCTGTAGCAGGTCGTCGCGGCTCACCACGGTGCCCGCTCGCTGTGCCAGGGCGCGCATCGTGGCCATCGCTGCCGGTGAGAGCGACTTGACCTCGTCGTCAACAACCACACAGGTGCCGCGGATCTCGATCCGGTAGCCGGCAGCCCGCAGGGTAAGCGAACTCAGTATCGGCAGTTCGTCGGTGATGTGTCGGGCCAGGGCACCTAGCCGCATCCGTTCGGGCGCCGATGCGGGGACATTCAGCCGGGTCAGCGGCCGCGCTGTCACCGGGCCGACGCACATCGCGTGCACGTCGCTGCGCAGCGCGCTGAGCAGATCTTCTTCCAAGCCGAGGTCGCGGGCCCGCAGCAGGGTCGCCGCCACGGCGGGCGCGGAGGTGAAGCTCACCGCATCGAACTGCCGCGCGGCGATCTGGGTGACCAGCTGGTCGAAATCCCCGTCGCGCGGGGCGGGCCGCCAGCGGTATACCCGGATGGGGACCACCTCGGCGCCGGCCGCGCGCAGCTCGTCGAGAAACTCGGGGAAAGGGTCCCAATCATCGGTGGCGCCGTGCATCTGGATCGCGATCCGTTGGCCGCGGACACCGGACTCCAACAGGTAATGCAGCACCTCGCGGGATGATTCGGATTCCGGGGACCACTCCTCGGGCAGCGAGGTGGCACGCAACGCGCCGGTGGCCTTCGGCCCGCGGGACACGATCCGTGCCTGAGACAGCGCCGAGATGAGGTCGTTGGTCAGCCCCCAGCCGTCGGTGGCGGCGACCCAGCCGCGAAACCCGATACCGGTGGTGGCGACCAGGATGTCCGGGGGGTGGGCGATCAGCGCCTCTGTGTGCCGGTGCAATTCGTTGTCGTCGGACAGCGGAACCATCGTGATCGCCGCCCCAGCAGAGACGGTGGCGCCGCGGCGGCGAAGCATTGCGCACAGCTCGTCGGAGCGACGCGCGGAGGTCACCGCGACCCGGTAGCCGGTGAGCGGCGCCCAGTCTGGCTGGTCCGGCTGGCTCATTGGATCTGTCTAGGCGGGGCAGGTTTCCAGGGTGTTACCAGGTAATTGCCCGTGCGTTGCTCCGTGGTGTGGTCGGTCACATCCGGGCGAACTCGGCGGGAGCCTTTTCCCCGGAGGGCTTGGAGACCTTGGAGCCCGGCAGGCCTGCGGCAGACATCGGCCTGCGCACATACATCGCCCAGGTCAGTACTGATGCGATGAGGTAGAAGGCTACGAAGATCCAGAAGGCCGAGGTCGCGGAGCCGCTGCTCAGGTAGGACTGGCGCAACGTCAGGTTGATGCCCACTCCGCCGAGAGCGCCGAATGCGCCGGCGAATCCGATCAGGGCCCCCGACATCGCTCGCGACCAATGCTGGCGCTCCGCCTCGGGGATGTCCAGTGAGCGGCTGCGCGCCTCGAAGATCGACGGGATCATCTTGTACACAGACCCGTTGCCGATGCCGGAGAGAATGAACAAGGCGATAAAGCCGACGACGAAGCCGATCATCGTGGCCGGGGTAGCCGGGCCGGCCGAGTGGTCGTCGAGCGTGCCGACGCCAACCAAGAGTGCGCCAGCCAGGATCATGCCGGTGAAGATGACCAATGTGACGCGCCCGCCGCCGATCCGGTCGGCAAGCTTGCCGCCGTATACCCGCGAGAGTGATCCGAGCAGCGGCCCGAGGAACGCGATCTGAGCGGCGTGCAGCGAGGCTTGGGCCACCGTCTGGCCGCTGGCCATGAAGTTGATCTGCAGCACCTGTCCGAACGCGAACGCGAACCCGATGAATGATCCGAACGTGCCGACGTAGAGCACCGAGACGACCCAGGTGTCCCGAATGGACAGGATTGATCGCATGGCGGTCAGGTCGATTTTGTGGGCTTCCAGGTTGTCCATGAACAGCGCGGCGCCGATGCCGGCGATTGCCAGCGCCACCAGGTAGATGGCACATATCCAGTAGGGCTGCCGGTTTCCGGCGGTGGCGATCACCAGTAGGCCGACCAGCTGGACCATCGGCACCCCGAGGTTGCCTCCGCCGGCGTTGATTCCCAGCGCCCAGCCCTTGAGGCGCTGCGGATAGAAGGCGTTGATGTTGGTCATCGACGCGGCGAAGTTGCCGCCGCCAAAGCCGGCCAGCGCGGCGCACACCAGATACGGCCACAGCGGCAGGCCCGGGTTGGCCAGCAGCACCATCGTGCCGACGGTGGGAATCAGCAACACCACCGCCGAGAACACCGTCCAATTCCGGCCGCCGAAGGTGGCGGTTGCCAGTGTGTAGGGGATGCGCAGGCAGGCGCCGACCAGGGTCGCGGTGGCGGCCAGCAGGAACTTGTCGCCGGCGGAGAAGCCGTAGACGGCCTGCGGCATGAACAGCACCATCACCGACCAGATGGACCAGATCGAGAAACCGATGTGTTCGGTGGCGATCGACGAGATCAGGTTGCGACGGGCGATGTTCTTGTTACCGGCCTCCCAGGCAACGATGTCCTCAGGATCCCAGTGCGAGATGCGACGTGAGCGGTGCACAAGGTCTCCTTGGTCTACTAGCCATGGGCGTTGACATCACGCTAGAAATCCTTTGTTGCCCAGACGATGCAGGCAGTGACCCGGCAGTGAACTTCCGCTCACCGCAGTGACACCGGCCGTGTGAGCAACTGTGAGGATCACCACCCCAGCGAACGTTACGTCAGTGCGTGAAACATGCCCCGACCACGTGCTGACGTTACTTTCGTGTTCGTGTTCGTGTTCGAGTCGCGTAGCTACCAGACGTCTCCGTCGCGCCAGTCGCAGACCAACTCTTCGGAAGCGTCCAGGTCGATGCCGGTCGGCAGCACAAACACCGACCCGTCGTCATCTGGCGTGCGGGTCAGGCCGGACGGCGCGAGCACCGACGTCGGACCCCGCCAAGGCAGCCAGTCGCGCGATGTGTACAACCGGCGACCCCGCTGAGTCGAACTGAGCGCCCCGAGTTGGTACGCGCCGCGGACCACCTGCTCGATGGCGTCCAGCAGGGCGATCGCGAGTCCCTGCCCCCGCCAGTCTTCGCCTACTGCCACCCCTTCGACGTAGCCGCAGCGTAGCGCGGCGCCGCGGTAGAGCAGCCGGCGCTGCACCACCGCGGCGTGCGCGATGATCGCGCCGTGATGCCAGATCAGGGCGTGCATTCCGCCCAGCGCATGTTCCCAGTCGGTCTCGGTGAACTCGCCGGCGAAGGCGTCGATGACCAACTGGTGGGCGCCGAGACGGGTCTCGGTGTCGAGGTCGGCTGTGTGGACCAGGCGGGCGGTGTGAACCTGGATAGGCACACCGCTTTGTCTACCAGGCTGGTCAGCCCGCGGGAACAGGGCGGGGCCTCGACCAGTGCAGCCGCACCGTCTGCCCGGGGCGGATCTGGGCCACCTTGTCGATGTCCTCGTCGGTCACCACGCCCACCACCGGGTAGCCGCCGGTGACCGGGTGGTCCGGGCCGAGGATCACCGGCAATCCATTGGGTGGCACCTGAATCGCGCCGCGGGTGGCGCCCTCGCTGGGCAGCTGACGGTCCGGCCAGCGGTACTGCAGCGGACGACCGACCAGCCGCATCCCGACGCGGTCGCTGCGGTCCGATGCCACCCAGACGGAGTGCACCAGTGCGTCGGCATCGGTGAACCAATCGTCGCGCGGTCCCGGCGCCACCAGCACGTCGAGCAGGTTGTGGGCGATGGTGGCCACCGGCGCCTGGTCGACTTCGGGGTAGGGCGCGGTGTGCGCGCCGACCGGCAGCACGTCGCCGGCCTGCAGCGGGGGGGGACCGATGGCAGACATCACATCGTAGCTGCGCGATCCCAGGACCGGCGTTACGTCGATGCCGCCGCGAACCGCCAAGTAGGTCCGCAGCCCCGAGTGCGGTGCCCCCAGCGATATCACTTCGCCATCGTGTGCATGGTGAATGCTGTTGGTGCCGAACGGAACTCCGTCTCCCGCGGGGTCGGCATCGGCACCGGTCACCGCGATATCGATCCCTGCGCCGCGAACCCGGGCGGAGAACCCGCCGAACGTCACCTCCACGGTGGCACGGTCATCGGGGTTGGCCAGCAGCCGGTTGGCCAGGGTGTGCGAGCGGCGGTCGGCGGCTCCGGACCGGGTGACACCGAGGGCAGCCTGCCCGGGTCGGCCGAGATCCTCCACCAGCGCCAGTGGCCCGGTGCGCAAGATTTCCAATGTGGTCACGGTTTGCACCTCCCGCTCGGCTGGACGGCTCTGAACTGAACCCACATGCCCGGTGTCAGCAGCGCCGGGTCAGACCGGTCGATGTCCCAGAGCACAGCGTCGGTGTGCCCGATCAGCTGCCATCCGCCCGGGGACTCGCGAGGGTAGACGCCGCTGAACTCTCCGGCGAGGCCGACTGAGCCGGCCGGTACCGTCAGGCGCGGATCACCACCGATGAGGTAGGCGAATCCCGGGGCGAAACCGCCGAACCCGACCCGCCACGGCGTACTGGTGTGGGCGTCGACGACCTGGGCGGTTGTCAGTCCGGTACGGTCGGCCACCTCGACCAGATCGGCACCGTCATATACGACGTCCATCACCACGTCGACCCGACCGAACTCGGGAGAAGTTGCCACCGCGTCGGGGCTGACCCGCAGTTTGCGCAGCCGCGCACGGGTGACCGCCTGATATCGCGGGCCGTCCAGCTTCACCAGTATCGTGCGAGACGCCGGCACGATGTCGAGCACGCCGAGCAGGTCTGCCTCGCGCAGCGCTTCGGTCCATGCGAGCACCTCGGCAGTGCTGTCGAACTGCAGCAGCAGGGCCCGGTCGCCGTAGTCGAGGACCGTGGCCCCCGCCATGCCCCCAACCGTGTTCCCGGCCGTCATATCCGTTGCCACACTCACTCTTTCACGGTACCGCTCGCTTCCGGGTCTCTGGCGTACTCAGGCCGATGTCTTCGAGCACTGCCAGAGCTGCCTTAGTAACGGCTCAGACCAGAGGCTCATACGTCGGCTCGCGGTGTTTGATGAACGCGATGACCCGGTAGGTGACCGGCAGCACCAGCACCTCGACCGCTGTCTTGTACAGCCAGCCGAGCGTGACGTAGGTGAGGAAATCACCGACGGTGTTGATGCCGATCGCCCCGGCAGCGATGCTGCAGAACACCACGGTGTCGGCCAACTGACCCAGCACGGTCGAGCCGACCAGCCGCGCCCACAGGTGCTTTTCCTTGGTGTGGGCCTTGATCCGCACCACCGCCCACGCGTTCACCGTCTGCCCGACAAGGAATCCGGCCAACCCGGCCACGATGAGCTGGGTGAATGCGCCGACGACGGCTTCAAAGGCCGCCTGGTGGGGATAGAAGTCGGCAGCGGGCAGATAGACCGTCACCCAGAAGGCCAGTGCCGCAAGGGCTTCCATCGTGAACCCGATGAGGATGGCGCGCCGGGTGGCCCTGAATCCGTATACTTCGGAGAGTACGTCTCCGATGACGTACGTCAGCGGGAACACGATGAACCCGCCGTCGGTGATGATCGACCAGTCGCCGATGACGGGGCCGACGGCGATGCCCTTGGTTGCGGTCACGTTGGAGATCAGGACCAGGCCGGTGAAGACGGCGACCAGCGTCGGATAGTAGGCCGACCCTGTCTTCGCGAATCCGCTCGCGCTGCTGGTCACCAGGCAATCAAAGCACGGCTACGTCAGAGCCCCGGCGATCAGTGCAGGTAGCTGATCGGCCACCACCGGTCATCAGCTGAGCGCGGCCTTCGCGTCGGCCAGATTATCCGCAGCGAGCACGAGCCGGGTATTGGTTGCGAGGTAGGCGGTCTCCAGATTGACGTTGGCTTTGCGGAGCTTGCGCGCGACCTCACCGAGGGCGCCGGGTCGATCTTCCATGTCGAGGACGATCACCTCCTGCTCCGCGGCGATCCTGATCCCGCCGCGTTGGAGCGCTTCGAACGCGGGCGTGGGATCCTGCACGAGGATGTGTACCTCAGCCTGCCCTCCGCCGCTGTTGAGTGCGCAAAGACCGGAGATGTTGACGCCGGCCTTGCCGAGCATGTCCCCGACCCGGGCCAGCTCACCGGGTTCGTCGTCGAGATAGAGCGTCAGATCAGTCGCCATGGCGCGTTCCTTTCGGGCCGCTTTCACGGTACTGCCTTTGTCGATGTCAGTTGCGGAGATTCCCGCGGCGCGGCGCCGCACTAACCGGCAGCGGTCGACACCGCCGGCGCACAAAGCTAGACCCAGCGGCTGCGCGCGGGCGGTGCTTCGGGCTCCACCCACGCCTTGGCGTAGCGGTGGCTACCCTCCCGCTGCGGATCCCGGCTCCGATAGACGACATAGGGGCGCACCATGTATCCGATAGGCGCGCTGAACATGTGCACCAGCCGGGTATAGGGCCATATGCCCAGTAGCGCAAGCACGACCAGTACGTGCAGCTGGAACATCCACGGCGCACCCGCCATCAGCTCAGGCGCCGGATGCAGTGAGAAGAGGCTGCGGAACCACGGTGACACCGTTTCGCGGTAGTTGTAGACCGCGAACACATTGGTCATCGTGTTCAGCATCCCAGTAGCGAGGGCGGCAACCAGGAGCAAGTACATCAGCTTGTCGTTGCGGGTCGTGGCTTTGCGCACCGCCGGCACGCTGATGCGGCGGTAGAGCAGGATGCCCAGGCCCGCGACGACGGCGAACCCGGTCAGCGAGCCCAAGGTAATCGACATCAGGTGATAGACGTGATCGGAGATTCCCGCTGCGGCCGTCCATGTCTCGGGAATCAGCAGGCCCATCACGTGGCCGCCGAATACGCCGAGGATGCCGAAATGGAACAGCGGGCTGCCCATCCGCAACAGCCGGCTTTCGTGGATCTGCGACGATCGTGTTGTCCAACCGAATTGATCGGTGCGATAGCGCCAGGCGTGGCCGAGTACGAACGACGTGAACGCGATGTAGGGAACAGTCATCCACAGCAGGCTGTTCATCGGCGACCTCCGGGACCGAGCGGGTCCATTGCGAACGGTTCCAGGCCGACCTCTTCCTCGGGCGGGCCTTGGGCGGCCAGTTCGGCGATTCGGCGCCGGTCGGCCGTGTTGATCGGCGGCAGCGTCGCGAGGACTGCGGTCAGCAAATTGGCGTAGACGGATCCGTTGTCCTGCAAGGAGAGGCGCAGCAACTCGAGCACCGGTACGTTCTCGCCGAGCAGCCGCTGACCATGCGCGTGGTCGACCGTCGCGGCGAACTCCAGCAGCAAGGGGAGATAGTCGGGCAGTTCTTCGTCGCCGACCTCCACACCGGCCTGTCGGTAGGCGTGCTTGAACCGGAGCAGCGCCATGCCGCGTTTGCGGGTGTCGCCGTACGCGTAGTAGGTCAGGTGCAGGCTGGCGCGCCGGCGCATGTCGAAGGTCTCGACGTACTGTGCGGCGAGCTGCAGCGGGTCCGCGTCGCAGAAGTGGCTCATGAAGGTCAACACCGGCTGGCTAACCTCGTCCGGCAATTGTGTTGCGGCCGCGCTGAGCTGGTCGGTCATCGTGATCGTCTGCTCGCTGGGGTAGTCGAGCAACAGTGCCACGATGCGCCACACCAGCTGCTGGTCGGTTTCGGACAGGTTGCCCAACGCGGGCTTCAGGAGCTTCGGTCCGCGCGTGCGCAGCTTCATGGTGTGCTCATTTCGAAGGAACTATCCCGTCGGATGCTTTCCCGTCCCAGTTCAGCAGATTGATGCGCGTCGACTTGTCTTCGGGCCCAGCCGGGTTGGTGTCGGTCAAGTGGAACTTGTCGACCATCGTGTCGAGGGCCGTCATGCCCGGCCCACCGTCGTTGTCCAGGCTGCAGCCGGTCGCCAGCGCGTCAAGCCGGTGGGCGTCCGAGCCGGCGCCGCTGGGAATCACATAGCGGTCGGAATACTTGGCGATAGCCAGCAGCCGGTACATCGACTCGATCTCGTCGCCGCTCAAGCGGACCGACTCCGGGATGGTCTCGTCGAACTCCTCGCCGAGGTTCGCTGCCCGCATGTAGGCGCGCATCGCCGCAAGTCGTTGCAGCGCCGCGCGAACCGGTCCGACATCGCCCGCGGTGAAGAGCTCGGCCAAATAGTCCACCGGGATGCGCAGCGCGTCGATCGCACCGAACAAGTTGGACACGTTCTCTCCGTCGTGCCCGGTCTCGCCGAGGATGTCCACGACCGGGGAGAGCGGCGGCACGTACCAAACCATGGGCATCGTGCGGTATTCCGGATGCAGCGGCAGCGCCACTTGGTAGTCGACAATGAGCCGATACACCGGCGAATTCTGTGCTGCCTCGATCCATTCGGCGGATATGCCGGCACGTTCTGCCTCGGCGACCACTCGCGGGTCGTGCGGATTGAGAAACACGCTGAGTTGTGAAGGATAGAGATCCTTTTCGTCTTGCACTGAGGCGGCGGCTTCCACGGCGTCAGCGTCATAGAGCATAA
>Ga0114921_10000932_pt1 | contig 12801 bp, 14 predicted proteins | sample BentaG_FD_87016 | JGI IMG/M metagenome (GOLD analysis project Ga0114921, IMG submission 87016) | Deep subsurface microbial communities from South Atlantic Ocean to uncover new lineages of life (NeLLi) - Benguela_00093 metaG | ecosystem: Environmental > Aquatic > Marine > Oceanic > Sediment ...
CTGGCATCAAAGGCAATACACAAAAAGCTCTTATTGCATCACAGAAATCTTCTATGTCACTCACTCTAATCACCCCAGACACTTCAAGTGCCGCATCCCATATCTCATCCCTGCCGGTCAACGAACCTGTATGAGATTGGGCAGCCCGAGCAGCTTGACCACCTCTTCCTACTTTCAAGGCAATTACGGGCTTCTTCTTAGCTACCCGCTTGGCCACTTTTAGAAACCGTCTGCCGTCCCGCACACCCTCGATATGCAAAGCAATCACTTTTGTCTCAGCATCCTGCTCAAAGTATTCCAGACCGTCGGCAAAGCCAATATCACAGGCGTTTCCTAAATCGATTCCCTTGCCCAGCACTCTCAAATTGGCAAAACCTTCGAAGAAGGCCCCAGTCTGGCAAATCAAGCCAACGGGTATCTTCTCCATCTTTGCCCCAATAAAGGACGAACTAAAGTTGATGTTAGCATTAGCTGTGCCAAAGGTGTTGGGACCTAGTATCCTGGTTTCGTTCCCTTTAATGAGATTGTCTATTTCCTTCTGTAATCGCTTACCCTCTCCGTCATTAGCGTCAGTAAAGCCTTGTGTCACTATTGTTATCGCTGAAATGCGTTTGTCAACACATTCCTTAATTATCCCAGGGACCAAGGGTCTGGGTAAACTTATCACTGCTAAGTCAACCTTCTCAGGCAGTTCCTCAACACTGGGATAAGTCTTGACCCCCAGAATTTCACTGGCATTAGGATTCACGGGGTAAATACGCCCTTTGTAGCTGTAACTAAGCAGGTTTTCCAAAATATTAAATGCTTCCTCCCCAGTGCGTCGCGATGCCCCGATAATGGCTATAGATTCAGGTTCCATAAATTGCTTCAGTTGCTCCACAACATCCATAAGTGCTGTACCTCCGTTTACTTTCAGTTCAAAACACCCAAATTTAAACTATCATCCGACACAATGTCAAAAAATTTAGGCGCTTTCCTGCAATGTTACCAAGAAACGACTAATTTGATAAACTATTGAGCATCGCGAGGGCTGGCTAATATGACTACTGTTCTCTGAAGGCAGAGCCAAGTAACCACGCAAGGTAGTCAGTTGTTTGAGGAGAGACTTAAAGAATTTGAGCCTGTCTTTTATCCCAGGTCTATTGCTATTATCGGCGCCTCAGCTGACGAAAGAAAGTTCGGCTACAAGTGGGTTAAGGCGTTAATTTCTGCTGGTTTCGAAGGAGCTATCCATCCAGTTAGCTCCGGTGGGGGCAGCATTGACGGACTAAGAATTTTCCCCGGCCTGAGATCAGTTCCTGGTGAGGTGGACTATGTAATTGCCTCTGTTCCACGGCAATCCGTCCTCGGATTGCTCGACGACTGCATTGCTAAGAAGGTTAAGGCGATTCAATTTTTCACTGCTGGATTCAGCGAAGTAGGCACACGTCACGGGCGGGAGCTGGAAGAACAAATGGTGGCGAAGGCAAGGCAAGGCGGCATTCGCATCATTGGCCCTAACTGCATTGGTATCTATTGCCCGGAGCACAGGATGCCGCTGGGCCCGTCTCCCCTGGGGAAAGTTGGCATAAGTGGCTCTGTGGGCTTTGTCTCTCAGAGTGGTGGCATTGCGGCTAAACTAGTCGAGGTTGGAATAGCTCGTCACATTAACTACAGCAAAGGCATTAGCTTTGGCAATGGAATTGATTTAGATGCCAGTGATTTTCTGCAATACTTAGCTGCTGATGCAAAAACTACAGTTATTGGTGCTTACCTTGAGGGCACGAGAGATGGACACCGTCTTTTTGATACTATGAAGGGGGTAACCAAAGCTAAACCACTAATTATCTGGAAAGGGGGGAGGACGGAAGTTGGCGCTCAGGCAGCTATGTCTCACACTGGCTCCTTGGCCAGCTCAGCAGCCGTTTGGTCAGCTATGTTGAAACAAGTTGGTGCTATAGAGGTACATAGCTTGGAGGAATTAAGCGACAGTTTACTCATGTTTCAACATCTTGGAGATTGGAGAGGCAGCAACATAGCCATTGTTGGAGGACTAGCTGACGGTGGCGGTGGCATCTCGGTATCGGCTAGCGACATTTGCACTGAGAGTGGGCTGAACATGCCACCTCTTTCTAGCAAGACGAGGGAGGAACTAACCAAGCTTCTTGGGGAGGTGGGCGGCATTTTTCGTAATCCGATTGATGTAAGCCAGGCACAAAACCGCGATCCTTTGACTTTATCTAGGGCTATGCAACTAATAGTGGAAGACCCCATTATTGACCTTGTCTTAATTCAGGAAGATGTGGACATCCTCTTATCGTATTCTTCCCTTATGGAAGTAGAGAGAATAAACGACCTCTTTATAGAACTCAAGGGCAGGCAAAGTAAACCTTTGGTAATTGTGTTGCCCCCGGGCTCCGCTGAGCCAGAGCGTCTGAATTTGGAGCGGAGGTTTTCAAAAGCTTCTATAGCTGTCTTTCCGACCATGGAGCGCGCCGCCAAAGCTATTGTCACAATCAATAGCTGGTTCGGCTTTAAGAGAGGAGCAGCAAACGGCGGGCAGCCTTTGCAATGAGCGGCGCTTCCAGCTATAATCAGCGTCAATGCCTTTTCCGGAAGAGATTGATTTGACTTCCATCGCAGAGGTATCCCGTCTGTTAATCCAGAAAGGATATCAAAGTTACCTCGTTGGTGGCTTTATCCGCGATTGTCTTCTGGGTAGGCAAACTAACGATGTTGACATTGCTGTGGACGGAGATGCTGTAACTGTAGCTCGCAAGGTAGCCCGAGCTTTGAAAGGCAAATTTGTCTTGCTTGATGAGATAAACTCCATAGCCAGGGTAGTAATAACTAGTGAAGGGTTGCAAGGAGGCACCCCACAAGATCAAGAATCTTGTGGGGCTGTGTGGCATGTTGATTTTTCCTCCTTCTCCCAAAACATCGAATCTGACCTTGCCCGCCGCGATTTCACCATAAACGCTATGGCTGTTGAACTAAGCCAGCTTATCATGGCAACTACAGCGAATACGGGCGAAGAAAAGCAATCTCAGGTGAAACTTATCGATCCCTTTTCCGGAGAGGAAGATTTAAAAAATGGAATAGTGCGAGCGGTAAGCGACCAGATATTTGAGGCTGATGCCGCCAGGTTACTACGGGGGGTAAGGTTAGCTGCTGAACTTGACTTCACTATAGAACCAAAAACCGAAAGCCTGATTCGTCACTGCTCCCAATCCATCGTCGAAATCCCCGGTGAGAGAATTAGGGAGGAATTGCTTCGACTGCTCAGCCTGCCTCGAACCGCTTATTACCTCAGGTATCTAGATCAACTTGGCTTGCTTCTAGCCTTGATTCCAGAGCTAGCAGAGAGCAAAGGGGTAGAGCAGCCCACTGTTCACTTCTGGGACGTTTTCGACCATTCCCTGGAGACAGTGGCCACATTAGGATTCCTACTTAAGGAAAATGACTGGGAATATGGCAGCGGAGACATGCTAGCTGATGTCCCCTGGTCAGATTCAATAGCTCAGCACTTTGCCCAGGAGGTTTCCAAAGGTGGCAACCGTAAAGCTTTGCTGAAATTAGGGGGATTACTTCATGACATTGCCAAACCAAGGACGAAATCTGTTGATGATTCTGGCAGAGCACATTTCTTAGGACATGCCAAGCAAGGTGCAGCTATGGTGGAAACTATTATGAGTCGACTAAGATTTAGTCGTCAGGAAATAAGTCTGGTGGGAAGCCTCGTTCATCACCACCTTCGCCCTGCTCAGATGGCAAATGAGGATTTGCCGACTCAGCGAGCAATATATCGTTACTTCCGGGATACCAAAGATGCTGGCATTGATATTTTATTTCTGGCCTTAGCTGATTACTTGGCCAGTCGTGGTCCACTCGTGAATATGAAGGAGTGGAGAGGCCATTGCCGACTGGCAAATTACATATTAACTGAGCATGTAAGACAACAAGCCAAGGTCTTGCCATTGAAGCTCGTTGATGGGCACGACTTGATAAATATATTTGGCTTAACTCCAGGGCCATTGGTTGGCAAGCTTCTAGCCCTGGTACGTGAGGCTCAAGCTAGTGGTGAGTTGACTACCAGAGAGGAAGCACTGGCCCTGGTACGGAGGGAGCTAAATAAACAACAAGATGTCATAAAGGTTGGTTGATTGAAGAAGAAAAATATTGGTCTGCTTATCTTTATCCTTGCGCTACTTGGCCTCGCCTTGTGGTCAATTGTGCCGTTGAATACCAAATTACTCGGTCCCAATGGACTGACCCTTGGGCTTGACCTTAAGGGTGGCAGTCAATTGCTGTACAAAGCTGATCTATCCAAAAAGAATCCTTCTGTTACCGACGCGGAAGCCATGTCATCGGTGATAGAGAAAATTCAGCGAAGAGTCAATCTATACGGTGCTGCCGAGCCGGTGATTCAGAAGCAGGGCACCGATCGAATCTTAGTTCAACTTCCGGGAGTGGAAGACATCATTGAAGCAATTAAACTTATTGGGCAAACAGCTCTGCTTGACTTCAGGGAACAGAAGCTTGATGAAAATGGCCAACCAGTGCTTGATGATGAAGGAAATTGGGTGTTTAAAGACGAACCTGCCAAAGCAGAGGGTAGGGATGGTGATCAGAGAGAACTCACCGGCGAATACCTGAAACTTGCTCGCACAGATATAGACCCTTACACGGGCAGTCCCTTGGTCGTTTTCGAATGGGATAGTGAGGGAGCATATCTCTTCGAGCAAATAACAGGGCGGAATTTGCAGAAGCCACTGGCTATTTTTCTAGATAATGAAGTGATTTCTGCCCCAATAGTGCAGAGCGTAATAAGAGACCGTGGGCAAATCGATTTCAACCGTCCCGTTCCTATGGCTGAAGCTGAAACGCTGGCGATCCAGCTTAACTCTGGTGCTCTGGATGTGCCCCTGACAATCATCGACCAGCGAGATGTTGATGCTAGTTTGGGTGCTGACTCCATAAAGAAAAGCATACTGGCTGCTGAGATTGGGGTGGTATTGCTATTGCTGTTCATGCTCCTTTATTATCGCCTCCCCGGTTTAGTAGCTTGCCTTAGCCTCGGCATTTACGGCGTTTTTCTGTTAGCTATCTTCAACCTTTTTTCGGCATATTTGACTCTGACCCTGCCTGGCATTGCCGCCTTCATTTTGTCTTTGGGTATGGCAGTGGATGCCAATGTGCTTATTTTTGAGCGATTGAAGGAGGAATTGCGAACTGGGCGCACGCTAGGTGCTGCTGTTGAGGCTGGTTTTGATCGCGCCTGGACAGCTATCCGTGATAGCAATATCACTACCTTTATCGCCTGCATCATCCTTTTCTGGCTCGGAGGTACCTTTGGCGCTTTTATGGTTAGAGGCTTTGCCTTGACTTTATTTATTGGTGTGGCTATGAGCATGTTTACCGCCATCGTCATCACTCGAACTTTCCTCCGTCTTATTGTGGCCAGTCGTCTAACGACCAACCCGGCAGCCTATGGAGTAAGAGCATGATTGACTTTGTGGGCAAAAAACAATGGTTTTTCCTCATCTCAGCCGTAGCGCTAATTGTGGTCATAATCTCGTTGGCTGTTTTCAAACTGCAGCCTGGCATCGATTTTACTGGTGGCACGTCTATGACGCTTCATTTTACTCCGCAAGTAGAGCAAAGCCAGTTACGCCAGGAATTCATCAATCTGGGGCACCCTGAGGCCGTGATTCAGAGAACTGGAGGCGATTTTTTCATCCGCATCAAAGGGATATCACCTCAGGAACGGGAAACCATGACCGAGGGGCTGGAGATAAGCCTGGGCAGTGAAATTACAGTCCGTGACTATAACACAGTTTCCCCCTCTATAGCTACAGAGACGGCACGCAATGCTGGCATCGCCGTGATAATAGCTGCTGTCGCCATGCTATTCTATATCGCTTGGGCTTTTCGCCGCATGCCCAAGCCCTTTCGCTGGGGCACCTGTGCTATTATCGCTTTAGTTCACAACGTGCTCATTGTGGTAGGCATATTTTCTATTTTGGGGCGAGTGGCTAATGTGGAGGTAGACGCTATGTTTATCACCGGGGTGCTCACGGTCGTAGGCTACAGCATCAATAATACTGTTGTCGTTTTTGACCGCATTCGAGAAAATACGTCTAAGGGTATTAGCCATGACTTTGCAGTAACGGTGAATTGCAGCCTTATGGAAACGCTGGCGCGCTCCTTAAATACCACCCTAACCACTCTTTGTGTCATCTTGGCTCTGTTACTCTTTGGCGGAGCTACCATTCATTACTTCATCCTGGTATTATTCATTGGTTTGCTTGCTGGCACTTATAGCTCTATGTGCATTGCTGGCCAGCTTTTGGTCGTCTGGGAGAAGGGAGAGTGGGGCAGGCTTTTGTCCTTTGCTAAGTAGCCAGCATAGAAAATTAAAAGGCAAAGGTCAAAATTACAATTCAAAATGTAAAAAGGGTTCATTTTTGAATTTTGGTTTAGTATTTAGATAGGTGGTGTAGCTCTTTTATCCTCTTGATATGCCGTTCAAACCCACCAGGTTTTCCCCTTGGTGATTTCCCCAATGGGTCAACTACTTCCGGGCTATCCAGGAGCACATCAAAGGTAGCTCTCACTGCACAACCGGCCACTTCAAGGTTATAGCCACCTTCGAGGGTGAAAACAAGACGCCCCTGGCAAAGTTCACTAGCCAAGCTCTTTAATACCTCCACCATTCGAGCAAAGCCTGTAATGCTAGCTTGCGCCATAGCTATACTGTCAGCCCAGTGGGGATCGAAGCCAGCCGAAACAAGTATAAGCTGTGGCTTGAATCTCCGGGCCACAGGAACTAAAACTTCACTGAAAGCGCTAAGGTATTCTTCATCGCCCCAGCCAGCAGTCATCGGGAAATTAACTGTAAATCCTTTTCCTTCACCAGTCCCGGTTTCACCGACACTTCCTGTCCCGGGGTAAAAAGGATACTGGTGGGTGGAGAAATAAAGAACTTTAGGGTCGGCGTAAAAGGCCTCCTGAGTCCCGTTGCCGTGGTGCACATCGAAATCGGCGATGAGAACACGATTGAGATTGAAGTTAGCTAGGGCGAATTTAGCCGCAACAGCCACATTGTTGAAAATGCAAAAACCCATTGCCCGATTGTGAGTGGCATGGTGCCCTGGAGGTCTAACTAAGGCGAAGGCACTATCCACCTTTCCTTTCATCACTGCCTCCACAGCAGTTAGAACACCACCGGCAGCATACAGGGCTACCTTGTAGGATTCCGAACACATCACAGTATCGGGGTCGAGCCAGCCACCACCCCGTTCTGCGTTACTTTCAATATAAGAAATATATTTCGGGCTATGCACCATTTCCAGCTCTTCTACCGTGGCCGGACGTGGTGAAAGCAAGGTGAGTTTTTCTTTGGTTCCCGTCTGCTCCAGATGCGACATCATGGCCACTAACCTCTGAGAATTCTCCACGTGGTTTCCCGTGTCATGTTCTAAGTAAATCCGGTCATAAACTAGTCCTGCTTTCATGCAAATAACCCCCTCAGCCGATATTAACAGAGCTGTTCAACCAAGACAATAAGAGGAGGTTCGCTATAGGCTCCTGCAAAGTTCCTCTCCCTTGAGAGGCAATGGTATTAAGTCAGGGGTCTGTCATTGCGAGGGATAAAGTCCCGAAGCAATCTTGGAGGGGTCAGGATGAGATTGCTACGCTGCTTGCCACGCCTTCGGCTCGCAACTTCGGCTCGCAATGACAATTAGACCTTCCTCCTTCGCCGTCGCCTGAGCCAGATTACCAGGATGGGAATCCAGACCCAGCAGAAAACGCCAAGCCACATGAGCCCGGTAGCGATACCTCTTCCAAACGCTGTTAGTCCGCGCACTGCCGACTTAAAGGCAGCTGAGGCACTCCAGGGCTCGGCTAACCCCCTCGCTTCCTCTAGGCTTACCTCAATAAGCGACATATCCGAAGTGCGCTCAAGGTACTTCATACGGCCTTCGATTCGTTCGATCTCCCCACGCACGTCGGAAAGCGCCTGCTGCACCTTCAGCATTTCCTCTACCGTTTTTGCCTTTTCTAACAACGCCAGATATTGAGCCTCAGTCGCTTCCAGGTTGTGTAACCGGGCCTCCAGGTCGACATATTCTTCGGTTACATCCCTTGCCTCAGTGCTCTCGTAAGGCACATTTATCGCCAGCTGGCGAAGCCTGTCGAAGGCTTCATCGAATTTATCAGCAGGAACCCTTATACGAACACTACCTGAAACTTGCTTTTCTCCCTCGCTTTTATGAGAGGAAACCACATAGCCGCCTAGCTCATCAGCTACTTTGGTAACCTCACTTATTGTCTCAGCTATTTCCTCTACCTCTAAAGTTATGTAGCCTGTTTTCACAATCTTACGCTCTATGGTTACCTCACCAGGCTCGTCTTCGCCTGGGTATCCTTTATCCTCAGGAAATCCTTCTTCCGGGACAGCGGGTGGTCCTTCTTCCTCGACCGCTGATGGCGGCGGTGCTGCTGGTTCTGGCATTGATGGAGCACCTGCTGGTGCACAGGCACTGGCTAGCACTAATCCCAAGACCAAAAGCAACGGCAATGAAAATTTGGACAGCTTATTCATCTACTTACCTCCTCAATCCCTAGTTTAACATTAAAAACGGGGAAAACCTTCAAAGGTTTACGTTTCCTTTTTCTAAAGCTATTCCTAATGGAAAGAAGATTTAACATTTTGTGTTACAAAGCTCTACTTAAGGGATCCGCAAACAACTGTTGGGCAAAGGCCACTAGCATTCTTAATCTTGCAACCTTTCTTGAACCGCTTCACTTGCCAGTTCTTGAATTGCATCAGAAGCAACCCATTTAGCACTCCTTGAATCTGTCCTCTGAATCTCCTATTTCCTTAGCAATCTTTCTCAAGTTTGGAATTGACACACCATAGGTTTTCTCCGGTGTAATCCCATATTTCGCCATGCCCTCTATTGCTTTGGGATTAGATAAGGATTTCAGCCTCTTAAGAATCTCGTTGTATTGCATTTTTGCCTCCATAATGGGTACACATGCCTCCGCTTAACGGTTCCGCTGATAGAAGAAGTTGCCCAAGGCAATTTGGGCGAGCGAAGCGAACCGCGAACACGCTGTTAGGCGATGTCTTGCTCGACGGTTCTTCATATGGATTCACACTCCCTGTGGTAAGGACGGTACAGCATCTCCATGCGTAAGCCTTGTGAATCAAATTCAACTGTTTCGGGAATGGAAATAAGCCTCTGTACACCCACCATCGCGGTAACGGCTGCTGACAGCGCATCGAGAATGTCGTCTCTGGCAACTTCATTGCGTCGGTAAGTGGATAAAGCATGGTCTTTTATGTCGTTTGTATGAGGATAAACAGATTCCAATACCTGGATACGCTCCGAGAATCCTCCTTTTGTCTTTTTTGAGTGTTTCATCGAATGACCAGCCAGTGCCCAAAAGCATATCTCTGGATGGATTTCCCTGATGCGTGATCCGACAGATTCGTCGTTTGAAAGAAGGATATCTACTTCACGAATCTTGGGGATTATATTCCAGGTCTGAAGGGACAATCGTCTTCCTGTCATCTGGTTATTGATATTGCTAGCCTCCTCATAGGTCTTAGCATAGATTGCCTGTCTGCATGGTGCTGGGAACACGCTGGATCGTCTCTTAGGGCTAAGTAATTTTCGAGCTTCGATATCGCAGAGGCGTTCTTCAGGGCCTCTTTCTCGTAGACCAATGGGGACATCAAGAAGTATCATCGAAGCACTGTTGTACTTATTCCAGAGGTTGGACACGTCTGGAAAAACATCTACTTTCCAGTCGTTATTCTCTGTAAGTAGAATAGCAAACCAACCTGCTTTACAACCATCCGCGCCAACAAACATTTTTGACACCTCAAGAGCAAGGTTTTGCCTAGCGTTTATCCGCTGTTATGTGACCCAAGCGAAACACAGTGAAACGAAAGCGTAGCGCAGTCGAGCGACCAACGGGAGCGAAGAAGTAAATTTGAAATCCCTTATTTTTCAACTTGCGTATCCAAAATCTGTTTCATTAGGATAAAAGAGAACTTTACTCCTTCCTTTTCAGAAAGAATTTCTTTTAAATGTATTTTTGTATCTTCTTCATATTTCTTGGGAAAGTTGATACTTAAATATGTCATCCTCCTTTTTTGTGCTTCCCAGAACCTGTATTTTACTGTCTCCTTTCCTTTGTATTCATTTAAAAATTTGTCAATAGATTGTCCTTCTTTGTACCAATTAATTATTGATTTGTTAATCCAGGCTTCACCCCAGCTTTCGAAAAAAGGGAAATGCGTAATAATGTTCCTGATAAATTTAAAAAGCTCACTTCCTATTTCAGCTTCCATTGGGGGTCTTGCCTTTTTAATGTGTTCAATTACCCATTTAATAGGGGCATAATTAAGCAGCTCAGCATAGAGCGCAAAACCATCCTTAACTTTTGAGAACCGATACCATTCATCTTTATCCCAAAAAGAGTCATCCATTATTTCTTCAAAAATATCATAAAACCTATTATATGCCAATGTTAAGAATTCCTTCTCTGCTTTATTTGGTCTTAATTCTTCTGTCATATAACCACATAACATATAAATTATATCAATCTTAGGGGTTCAAATTTATTTCACATAACAGCAGATATACGAACCCGCGGTACGTCTAATCCGCCTTGATCTGGCAAACTTTAGCATTTGCTATAATAGCTTTCAAACTTGCTGCGTAGCGCTTTTGGCCTTCATCACAGCTTCTGCAAAGTTTTTAATTCCTTGTCTTAGTAGTAAGAGCCATGCCTTTCTGTTATCTGCCTTGACAGATGTGACTACTTTAAGCTATATTGTGGTTACCGATTTTGAGGATAATGTATACCGTGGGGATAAAGGAATTAAAAAGCAAGTTAAGTTACTGCATGGGGCGCGTAAAGAGAGGCGAGCCTATCACCGTGACAGAGCGGGGGCGTCCTATAGCAACCATCGTACCTAGCGGGCAAGGGAAGCTAATAGAGAGGCTAGCAGGGTTAACTAAGGAGGGGTTTGCCCTGTGGCAGGGGGGCAAGCCAAGCGGTTCTCTTCATCCCGCGCCACTCCGAGGCAAGCCCATTTCGAAAATCGTCCTTGAAGGCAGACGGTGATCCTTTACCTGGACACAAGCTCTTTGGTCAAGCTCTATGTAGAGGAAGAAGGCTCTCAGGCAGTTCGGGATCAAGTTTCTGCGGCAGAAGCAGTGGCTACTTCACATATCGCGTATGCTGAGGTCAGAGCGGCTTTCGCCAGGAAGCAGCGGGAAGGCGAGCTCAGCCAAGAAGAATATGAGCGTATTTTAGACGATTTCCATAAGGAGTGGGGAACATATTTGGCCATTAGAGTCTCTGAGGCCATAATTGCTCTGGCTGGAGACCTAGCTGAAAGGCATGGGTTGCGTGGCTTCGACGCTATACACCTCAGCTCTGCTTTAGCTTTGAGAGACGAGGTAAAGTCTTATATCGCCTTTTCCTCTGCGGATGAGCGGCTCCAAGCAGCAGCTAAAGCTGAGGGCTTGGCGCTCAAGTCAGCCGAAGACCAGGAATAATACTACAGATAGCTGGCTCTATTCGCTCTTGGCTCAGGTGACTAGTGCCAGTTTCCTGACAGCCCAAGTTCTCCTGCTTTATATCCTGCAACAAGCTCCTGGCGGATATTCCACAGGGCTCCTAAGGTCGTTGGTTCAAATCTAACCATTTCCTGAAGAAGAACAAACATTTACAGAAGCTCCAACGGGAAAATAAGAGCCTCCGTGACGAAAACAAAGTGCTTGAAAAGCTGACTGAGGCTGAACTTAAAGAGGCTTAGCTGGGCAAAAGCTGAAAAGGCAGCAGAATTTATCATGGCAAAACTATCTTCATGCTCGCTTATCATAACTTCTGCAAGGATTTCCCGAAGTCCTTTGCCTAAATTGGCTCTTATGGGATGCACTCGAATCCCTGCTCTTTGAAATGATGATCAAAGGCAAAGGCTGTCGTAATGCCAAGACGCCGCATGAGCTCAAAACTGACACAATCGACTAGGCTGAGGTTTCTAGTCCCTGCCGTGAGGACATTGCTAGTTCCGGCACGATGGCAGGATTCATCAACCCATGCGATAGTGAGCGTAGGCACAATATCTTCCTGAAAGGTTCTGATGGCTTGAATGCCTAGCCTATGCTGCATCAGAGCAAAAGCCTCAACCAGTACATAGTTGCTGCAAACTAACACAGTTTCTCGTCTGAGCAAATCTACCCATATTTGCTTTGCTTTTTGATAGTTCTCATCATCAGCGTCCAGAATGGCGAAGAATGCTGTAGTATCTATGAATACTCTCATGATTTGAAAGCTTCTGTTAGGTAGCGGTCGTGCTCGGACGAGACATCCGATCTTCCCGAATGGAAACGGCCAGCAGCGGCAATGGCCCGTTGCCGTTGCTCTTCGGCATCAATCGCTCCCGAAGAGCAGAGCAATTTATCCACACTTCGGCGAATTAATTCGGCAACGGATACATGATGAGTAGATGCCAAAGCCTTCAGCAATTTCGCTTGTTCCTCTGTCAATTGTATCTGAGTTCGAACCATACCTGCCTCCATTGATTACATTTTCGATAGAATGATAACACATTTAGCAAAAGCTCTCAAAGAGGTAGAGCATGCTATGGTAATTCCTTCTCAATTTTGGGATTGAGACTCCGTAAGTTTTCTCTGGTGTAATTCCATACTTCGCCATGCCCTCTATCGCCTTGGGACTAGATAAGGATTTCAGCTCCTTAAGAATATCGCTGTATTGCATTTTTGCCTCCGC
>Ga0114921_10000933_pt1 | contig 12796 bp, 21 predicted proteins | sample BentaG_FD_87016 | JGI IMG/M metagenome (GOLD analysis project Ga0114921, IMG submission 87016) | Deep subsurface microbial communities from South Atlantic Ocean to uncover new lineages of life (NeLLi) - Benguela_00093 metaG | ecosystem: Environmental > Aquatic > Marine > Oceanic > Sediment ...
CGGGAGTGAATGCAATATCATCAGCATCAACCGCAGTAACAGCAATCCATGATGAACCATCCCAAATGAACCACTGAGCTTCACCTGCGCTCATTGTGATACCGTTCACTTCAATAGTATTTGCACCATTGGCATCATCCGTAACAACAATAAATCTCTTGATTACAGCAACATCTGTGGGATTCTGAAGTGTTTGTGCATTGCCTGCCCCAGTTAAAGTGATTATTACTCCACCGTATGTATCGATGATTGAAGTTGAAACTGCCGCATTCGTGGCGGGATCTGTCGCGGTTGTGACATCATGATCTTTCGGCATGTACCTCAGATCATTATAGCCCCTATCTCCCACGCCATCTGCGTCCACGGGATCGGTTGAAGCTTTCAGAGTTGTGAACGCACCTGCTGCCGGAGTGATACTTCCAACTGGAATACTATCAAGAGTATCGCCTGATATTTTGGGTGTGAGAGATGTTCCTATTTTCTTGAGTGGAACGAATTGGTGAATATTACTTGTCATTCTTAATCACCTCAGGCAAGATACTGGTATGTAACACCATCGCCATTGACTTCTACATCGAGGTACACTTCTGCCAGATTATCAGTTGTGACCGTCACAGTATCGCCTGGATAAAGTGGTGAACCTCTTCGGGTAGCTGTTGCATCCACTACTGTTGAACCCCCGACAGTCACAGTTCCAGTATTATTTAATTCAGCCGTGACTGTGACTTCCTTGATTGTGGTACTTGCTGCAAGTGCTTCTGCTGTACCGGCGGATGATACGGTTTTACGTCCATCATTAACTGTGGAAGCAATTGGACCACCCGTTGAAACATGGATTGGATCTCCTACCGTTGCCCCAGAAGGCATAGGGGACCCGTTCGCTCCGATGATTTGAGTATGTCGTACGATGGTCGAGGTCGTTCGTGAGGTGTCTGCGGGGGATTGTAGTGTCCCCCTCTTAACTTCTGACATGGTTTTATCTCCTTATTCGCTGCTTGATATTATTCAAGTTCTGATTTAGGATTGTTCAGGAATTATACTACTGTGTAGTAGATGTAGTATTTTCCGACAAGTGATGCTGCGTTTGCAACAAGAATCTTACTTGTCACATAATCATTTGTGCCTGCATTTTCATCCACACGGTGAGCGTTCTCAGTAGCGTTTGTTCCACTGACCCCCGCAGATAGACTCGAATAAATTGCATCTGCGTTGGCATCAATTCCATCGAGGATTGTGTCACCTGTTCCTGTTGCACTTGTTGCCACACCAACATCTATCACTGATGTTGCAGATCCTCCTGCGGTTGTTACATCAACGACAACCTGAAGAACGTGGATTTTGACGGATTCGGGATTCTGCCATGCGAAAGCAAATGCGTTGGCATTACCTGCAGTAAGTGTTCCTTTGACAACTTTTATTTCCGCCGCATCTACTGCAGCAAGTGCGTCGAGTTCGGTGTCTATAAGAGCAAGTTCAGAAGTAATCTTTTTAGTAAGTGTGCCCTTTTCCTGTCTAAATTCTTTTACGGTCTTTGCAGTATATGTCATAATCGTTCTCCTGATATTTGTGTACTAGAGTAGTCAATTAATAAAAAAAATAGTGGGATTAAGCCCACTGACGTTACACTTAGATGCCTGTATCATACAGGACTGCGAGTGGTTCGGTAACAACGGTCTTGTTTTCGAACCAGAACTGCATGATGGTGTTCTTAGTGTCCTTCTCCATGTACTCATAGTAATGGAGTCCATAGTCTGGTGCTGCCTTGATAACAGATTTGCCATCTTCAATTGTAGGATATCTGACTGGCTTCCCACCAAGTGAAAACATAGGATCACTGTATGTGTGCAGTTCTGCCCCAAGATTGTTCTTGTCAATTCCGATGATTGAACCGTCTGTCATGCCGTCCATTACCTTGTGGACTGTGCAATCTGCCTGAGATACATAGATTGTATCACGGTTAATCATTTCGCCGACTGGCCTTCCATCGTTGAACTGTGTACCATCCAAGAAATTCAAGTACTCTTTAAGTTCATAGAATGCAGCCTTGTTGACAAGAGCATCGGTCATCCTGTATGGATATCCAGTCACATCGACTTCCTTTGCGAAGTTCATGAGATCGGTTACAGGGGTTGCGTCATCATCTGACCACACTGCAGCTGGAGTTGCTGCGGTTGATGCACCCGCGTCTGCCTGAAGCGTTGCAATCTGTGCAGCTTCGATCTGCTGTGCCATAATATATCCTGCACGCGTGAAGTATCTCTCAATTGCTGCTGCACCTGCTACACCATCTCTCACAACTGCCCTTGGGACTGCAATCTCGAACCCTTTTGATTCCATGAGAGCGCCAGACACAGTTGGAAGGCTGAAGTCAAGTCTTGGAAGGTCTGCACCAACTTCAAAGCGTGGTGCAGTCTGTTTCTTTGTATCGCTTGAGATCCCAGTCGAATCTTCAAGATACATAAAGGATGCACGATCTTCTGCGATTGGTCCTGCAATGAATTCACTGATTGTAAGATTGGGTTCAACCTTTTCATATAGTTTCCTGATTGCAACACCAGGCTGTAACCATCGTTCACTTGTTCCACCAACACTAGGTCCAGACATAATTAAGCCCCCGTTACTGAATAAAGAACACCATTAATTCCAACCAGCGCATTCACTGTGTCGGCTGCTGTACCGTCCGCTGCATAGTGGAATGATACGATCCCCGTTCCAGTATCAGCTGCTGAGACGAGTTGGATTTCAATAGTGTTATCGTCTGCATAGTCACCAGTGATGTTGTGGTGAAGTTTTGCAGTCTGACCAACTTCGAATCCGTTTGTACCATCGAGATATACTTCTGCTTTCAGGATTGCGGTGATGCCGGCGTAGATTTCGACCTTCGCGGTTCTGAAATATCCACCTGCTAATCTCTCCGCGAGAGTGTCAGCTGCGGCGGATGATGCTGCGAACTTCACGAGCTTGGGTTCACTGACAATCTTTCCAATGGTGAATGATTCTGTATTAACAGCCTTTTCCATTACAGGAAGGCCATCGGTTGCAGCCCAGGTACACGCGACATCATTGCTGATTGCGACAAGGTTGCCCCTTGCGAGTGGTGCTGCAAATGTGTTTGTTTTGGATGTAAGCCCCTGTTGGTCGATTGCCCCAGAACCCGCATACGTTGCCGCGCCTTCATCTAAAATACATGTGAGTATAGGACCGTGGTGTTTGTACTGTCCTGCGATATTGTCGGTTGTGTCTGTCATAATCATACCTTCCCAAGCTTCTTATTAAGGGCAACCAGGAATTCCATGTCTTTTGCTTCATCGGCAGTGCCTTCTGAATTTAAGAACTCTGAACCTTCCTTCTCGGTCTCTGCTGGTCTTGCTACGGACATGATCTTCATAGTGTAAGCATGCACATCTGTATTCATGAGTTCACGGAGTGCCTTTTCATCCTCTGGCTTTGCTACGAGTCCCGGAGGGAGTGTTGCTTTCAAAGAATTCCAGTCACTTTCAGCTTTTGCATTCATGAACTCTGTCAACTGCGTCTTGAGTGACTCGTTCTCGGTCTTTGCGTCAATTGCTTCGGAGTTCAGCCTTTCGACAGTCCCGGTCAGCTCGACGATCTTTGCGTCTTGGTCTTTGGTCTCAGTATTGAGACGTTCGACTGTGCCCTTTTCAGATTCTAGGGCGTGTTCAAGTTTTGCTATTTTCACTGCTTCATCTGCCATATCGGTTTCCTCCGAAGGTTCTGAATTTAAAAACATAGATGTTTTATCACGAGGATTAGCCGCATCTTTATCGAACAAAAGAACATAAGAAGGGATTACAGGGGATTGAATCGAGTTTGTACCGGCTGCATTGAATGCAGATGATAACCTAATCGATCCTTCCTGAATCTTGGCTTCAATTTCGTCGTTTGTGATGCGAGCCTGTGATTGTAAACGAGGTTTACCTGCGATTTGAACTTTGGAGTTCTCAAACGTGCCGACAATCTCGCCGCCATACTCAAGTAATCCCTTCTCAGGGAACTCATTGAATAGTTTTGTAGGAATATGGATTCCATTTGAGACATACACTGCTGGAACTCCATCCCATGCACTCTGTGAGGCTTGGAATGGTTCTACAGGAAATTCAACCTGCTGACCGGAATATTCCAATGACTGATCCAAACCCTGAATGATAACGTCATGTACGTTCTTCTCAGGATTGCCAATAAAAGTCGATTCGGTGTTGAAATATTCAGTCATGCTATGCTATTATAGGATGTAAGAGCATATAAACCTATTTATGAAGTCTTATTGATGGATTGCTAAAATTGATCGTAAGATTCAAGTGATTTGTATAAGGTACTTTTCCACTGGAACTATTAAAGGTATGTTTCTACTGCATCCACTGGAACTCTGCGACTATACCCAATTCCAAAGACTATATGCACTTATTCAATGTTCCTTTTTCTAATGATTTGTCCTTATTCGGATAGAATTTTAATGGGATTATCGGAATCATTTTTATTTAGGAACAAGAATGCTTCAAAGGAATATCACGATTAAGCTTATTATATTTATACCCCAACGTTATGTATATATAGACCTAGTGAATTTTGGCTCAGAATATGTCTATATATTAAAGAAATGGGTATAATTATATAGGAACAAAGGATAATAATAAAGAACATAGAAATAACAAAGTAAGAACAAGTAACAGTAGACTGTATAATAAGTATATATAATAATAATAATAGATATACTTATTATTTTATTATATATTATTATTATATATAGGTAACGTAGGGTTATATATACTTGCAATTTTAGTATTGTACATTGTAAAGATTGAGGATTGGGAGAAATATGCCAGATTATGCCACACATCAAAAGGTTAATTCAATAGTATTGACAGTTTATACCGCGTTCATTATAACAATGTTCCTTATGTCAAGAGGAACACTGAGTGGAAATCATGTGATTTTCGCACTGTCCTTTGTAATAAGTTCATACTGTTTGACACCTGATCTTGACACTAAGAGCATTCCTTTCTACAGATGGAGCGTACTGAAAGTATTCTGGAGTATGTTTCAGAGAGTATCAAAACACCGAGGAATCTTACATAATCCCATATTTTCACCGATTATCCTATGTTTTCCTCTTATTATGGTCCAGTGGAAATTGGGGTTTAATGAACAAATCATGTGGATAATTGCAGGTATTACTGTACAAATCTGGACACATATTGAAGCAGATTGGTTAATCTCAAGTAAAAAAAGAATAAAAGGATAATGAAATTATCTAAACTCAGCTAATTTCTTTTCAAGTTCAATAGAGAAGTCAACCCTTTCTTTACATTCTGTAGTCTTTATAACCAAATTTTCCTGCGCATTCAATGTAAATGTTGACAGAATTACTGCCAATTGATGTGCACCTTCTTCGCTCAGTTCTATATGTACTGTCGGTTTTGTTTTAACTTTCATTTTATGATCCCTCCTTCCTTGAATGATACCTAATCCTTGCACACTATGCCCTGCGTTCTCTGTTGGCAGCTTCCCACCACTTCGATGCTTCCGTGTGCTTACTTCTATACCTCCGCATGTATGTCTTCCTATCGAATGCCGTATCGTTCGGAGTGATGTATATAGGAACCTCAAACTCGTGTTTACAAGACGTGCACTTGTAGCCTCCAATCCTTGAACGTTTGGATATGCTGAGACAATGGCAGGAAGGACAAGCTGCCCTTAGTCTTGGCATTCTTCCTCCAGTTCACCAGTCCCCATGAGTCCAGTGATAAACTCCGTAGAAAGCCTCTCCGGATCATCTGCAAGGTCTTCTGCATGCTTGGTCAGTATCTCACATGCATCCCTTGCATGCCTGCTTTCATTTGACCTTCTTTCCCATTCCTTCACCGTTTCAGGATCCTTTGCAACCTTCCTTGCACGGTACGCTCTTGCATATGCCCGTACTTTATCTGGGTTCTTTGCATTCCACTTAGCATTTGCCTTTTTCTGTGCTTCCGTGAGACTCATTTGAATACTCCTAATGTATCAATCGGCTTGCCTTCGTACCGTATGCGACAGGTTCTGCAATCGTATTGAGGCTCTCTTGATGAGCCATCTCCACGCCCTCTCCTGTATCGCACCTTTACGACTGTCACGTGACCTTTAGGACACTTCCAGCGGTACTCGTTCGGATTAGTTGCTGACATTGGAGTGTCTCCTAAATCGTCCACAGTATGAACTTGGTTCTTTGTTACATGTTACACTGTTCTTTCGGTATCCATCACACTGTTTGGCATACTTGCATTTCATTGAGAATATCATCAGCACCACTCCGGCAGTTCATCAATCTTAATCCACTTGGCAGGAAGAGCAGGACTTCCCCTTACGGGTATTTTCTGTTGAGTGCATACTCTCGGATTGTCCATATGCTCATCTTGAATCTTAATGCATGGATTGGATAGTCCACACAGATTGCATTTGTAGATGTTCATTTGAACTCCCCAAACAGCTTAGATTCAAGGGCATCCATATATGCGCGAATTGCAGTTGCGTATTCAGCAAATGCCTTTGTAGTCCTTGTCAAATCTCGTTCCAATACTTCAATCCTTGCTTCAAGTTCTTCATTTGTGCTCATGCTAATCACCACACTCCTGCGATTTTCAGTGCGATTAAAATTGCTAACACTGGGATTATTAAATAAACACACAATGTTAACATCACAACAATAACTGCAAAAATCACGTGCATAAATATAAAGCACAACGCACCGATTGCACCTGCCATATTATAAATCGAATCCATTCCCCTCATGCATACCACTCCTCAGAATGCTCACTATTAACTTCTAACCAATCCTTGAACATATCATCCAGTTCAAGCTTCATTCCGTCCATGTTATCCCAGCAGAACTGGACAAACTCATCCAGATCGAGGTGTTCAAAGTGTTCATTCAATCCACTGTTCTGGATTGCTGTGCGAATATCATCAATTGTGTTAATTTTCATTGTTCAACTCCCCCCCTTCAAGTATCCAATCCATCAGTTCAATTTCTTTGTAAAGACCATCAAGTTTAATCTTCAATGCACAATCGTTGATTTTATCAGACTCTTTGGCAATGATATCTTCAAGTGTAACCAAATTCATCATTATTGTATTTCGCAGTTTCAATATTTCGCTGTATGTTCTCATTGTTCAACTCTCCTGCACTCAGCATCTTTCAAATAGATCTGGATCGAGGTGTGCGTTTTCACAAATTACAAATCCTTCCCAAGTATCTCCAGAATCATAATGAAGCCCTATATAAATGAATTTGAATGGCTTTGATTCCCACACAGTAAACTTAAGTTTCCATATTATTAGTTCCATCTTTCAACTCTCCTGCACCTTAGTGCAATACCTACTATGTACTAAATGGTATATATACTTTATGCAGAAAGATAAAAAAATAATTACAGGAATGATTGATAATAATCGTAATCTGATCCAAGTAGAGTCTTAATCTCGTTTACGCCATCAATCCCACGGAATAATCCCCAGGGATGCATGATATTGCCTTTTGTATAATTGTGCTTAAGTCCAGAAACATGCCCTAATTCATGGAGTAACCGTTCTTTCCAGTTGCCAACTCTGCATACAACTACTTCATTCGTTCGATGGGAACAATATCCAAGAGCAAATACTGTTGGATATCCAGAATCAGTCAGTGAGAACATCCGCATTCCAAAGTGAATTGCAAACTTTGTATAATATTGAAAGAATCCCAACACTTTCACTTCGTACATTACACTTCCTCCACATAGCCCACACGAACGCATCTGCAGTTAGGTTCCCCAATTTGCGGACTTTCTCCCACTGGGTATATTTTTAAATGTCGTTCAGCATGTCCTGGGCGTACCTTCTCATCTTCCGCCGTGATCCATTGCTCTTTATCAATGCCTTGCTCTTTAAGTCTTGTAGTGGTTGCAATACTCCGTACCTTGGCAGTCTCTGTCCGGGCGACAAGTTCAGCATGTCTTTTCCTCTGGTTGAAGAACTCCTTCAGATCTTTCTCGGTTTCACGGATGCCCTTTCCTTCTTTAATGCCAGTGTTGATTATATCAGCTACCTGGGCTCGGGATTCCCGAGAAGATTGTGAGAACCAAGCTTTAAACGTGAACTTGCCGTCTTCAACAATGTATCCGCCCCCTCGATCTACCAAGAGCTTCTTATATTCCTTGCCATAGGTAGCCGCTGCTCGCTTCACTTGGATGAATGGTACTTTAATACCTACATCCTTCTGAGTCTTTAAATCGCCTGCTATGTGAGCCACTACAGCCTGCGTAGTCAATGTTGTGATGAGTGCTTTATCCAGTTCATCAAATACTACATCAATTCCATCTTCATTTACAGGCATATTGACCACCACCAAATGCAAACACATATTTCAAACGCTATAATTGAAGCAGTTATCAGTACAATTGAAATGCGGGCGTTGAGGGGAATCATTCCTCAAGCTCCTCATAAGTATCTTCCAATATTTCGGATACTTTATCGATTGCAACATCCCAAATATCCTTCTGCTCATCTTCACTCTTCTTCTCTGCCTGCAGGACGGTTGGCTTTTCCTCTGTATTCGTGAATGAATCGAATGGAGATGATTGTGCCTTAGCTTCCATGAACTTATCTTTAAATTCTTCAAGCTCATCCTCCCCTAGCAATCGTCTAAGCTCATTCTTCTTAAATTCGGTCGGACTCTTAATCATAAGCTCGGCTTTCTTAAGGTCCTGCTCAGTGTTATCAATCTCAGGTTCAGGGATCTCAATTACAACTTTGTAACCTTCGTAACCATTGGCATCGAGATATACCTGCAAGAGCTCTTCAAAAGGATTCTCAATCCACTCATGAACTGATGAAACGTACCGCATGAGTAATCCCAATGCACCTGCATCACTGCCTCCAATTGTGTTTCCATCCTTCTGAATCATGCTTGAAGGTGACCAGAAGTCAATAATCTTCTTGTCAAGGTAATCGATAGTCTCAAGAGCTGAGCCATTGTCCTCCATGTGGCTGTCCACAAGCTCCATATTTCCCCGGAGAGGCATAAGGATATCTTTTGAATAGTTCTGTAGGAACATCTGTGCATATTCTTCATCTGAAACGTTTCCATTCTTAGCAGTGGCTGGTTGTGGATCAGTAATCTTGACAAATGGAGTTGGCGCACCTACTCTGTTAACCTTCTGCATCTGTGCATTCATAGCAAATTTCGAACCTGATATTAAAGGCAAGATTGGCAAACATAGCGGAGTACCAGCCACACCTTTAGCCATTGGATTCTTTATCATGATGACATTTGTGAGCTCCTGTGCCATGCCGTCAAGATCGTTCTGGAAGAACCTAACCTTCCCGGAATCATCCACCCCAATTCCAGTAAGTATCTCGGACGATACTGCGAATGGTTCTCCTGGGGAACTTGCGAACGTCTCCCATGGCAAATGATTAAGTTCAGTCAGCCTGTACTCATTGTTCAAGTACTTCCATACGGGGTTGGCAATCATTGCTCCTCCGTCGAATGCGTCAGAATACGTGAGTTGCATCTTCAGCCAGAGGTTCACGTCCTTGGCATCACACATGGACTTCATTTTAGTACCCAAGCCCTCATCAATCTCGCCGTCGGGATCGAATACTTTCAACGTATAAGGATTCGGAAATATTAAATTCATCTGCTGAGACTTTGTACGAGCGAACTGGAAGTTCTGCACGGCGTATCGTATTATTGCCTCAGCATCAATATCTTCGCTTATATAGTCAGTTTCCCCTCCCACGTATTTAACGCCCTGCTGGACGCTGGAAGGTTTAAGATTATCAGATGTAGAAACGAGAGCTTCGTCTGTCATAGTTTATAAATGGCTTTCATAAGTTAAATAGATTATTAGAAAAAGAAAGGATTAAGATTTACATGGACATTTAATAATATCCCCGTCATTAAATCCATTATTACCTTCATGGAATCCGTAAGAGTCCAAGCAAGCTTTAATTTTACCGCCTACTTCTTCAAACGATGAGTGTGGATAATACATGTGCCACATTGTAACCGTTTCCACTTCGTTGTCAGAATTGCTGCATACATAATGAGATTCAGGATAATCCTTATTTATTTCCTTTAAGTCTGATATAATACCACGCACATTTTCAGTTCCCTCCTTCATGTGAATACGTATTTCACACCATTCAGTCACGTCAAAATTATCAAATGTTTCAATTAGTTCCATCATATCACCTATATTATTTTTTACAGTGTAAAAGGAGAGTGGTGTCATGGAGTAGAACATGACACCTAAGTGGGGGATGAACATTCCCTTTTAAGGTCATGAATGCCAATGACCAGTTCGAAGGAGGTACCATTGAAGATACGCTCCTGCTCGTTGAATAAGTGGGGTAGGCTCCCGCAAGACTTGAACTCGCTTGTTTCCGCTACCTCTCACATTTACCCGATACTGTGAGCCAAAGAAGCCATGTTGATTGATTAGGAGTTAGGATGCATCGTGGGAGTGGGTGGTACGAGTTGTAGAAGGCGAGAGATGCATCCAAGGAGGTGAGTGAACGAACGAATCTCAAGGATTGCGAGTAGGTAATGATCTAACCTTGCTCGCAGTTTTAGAGATAGTTAGTGATTGGTTTCAAGGGTTATATAGTTTATCATTCCAAATAGTATCACGATAACTCGTCCATAATAATATAAATACATAACATGATTATGAAAAATTCAATAAGTAACTCCACAGAAAAGCTCATATCAATCACTCCTCACCACAGTTTAATGTACCATATAGATTTCAATATGAAAATTGCTACTGATACAATCATCCAGCAACCAATTCCTGCTAGGTAGTAATCAATGACTGGAGCAGGATCATCTCGTCTCTTTAGATACACCCCTGTTTTATAAATAAACTTTATTGCCATTGGAAGTACAATAAAAATTGCCACTGCGTATAAAATCAATTGTCCAAGTATCATATCAATCACCCCCACTCCAACGCACATTCATCCAGATATACATCGAGCTGCTTCTGTATATCCTCAAGAGAAGGCAGTTCAGTACCTTCCTCGCATACCACAGCAGTCAATCCATTCGCATCGATCATAGCATACCTTAAGCCATGCTCAGTCAGCCTGACGATGTACTCAATGCCACGGTACGATCCTAGTCTTCTTAGTTGCATTGTTCATCCCCCTCGATCTTCATGTGTCCACTTAATCTACGGCGATCTCCTATAGTAGCAGTTCCGTACACAAACAAATCCCCGCAGATTCTAGCCTCTCCATGTACAACTGCTTCCCCATAAATCCTAGCATTGCCATAAATTCTGGCTTTATCCCGAATCGTAGAATCTCCACACACCATTGCGTTTTGTCCTGCCCCTGCATTGTCTTTCATTGTGGCATTTCCATATACTCGCGCATGACCAGTTAATCGCACATCATCTATAACAGAAGCATTATCATAAACCATAACACATCCAGTCAATTTCGCACTTCCAGATACGCAAGAGTTTCCAAGTACTTTCACATTGTCTTTTATGCAAATATCTCCTTCAACTGTGGCATGTCCCTTCACGTGAGAATTTCCAGAGATGTGCGCATTTCCTAATACATTACAGTTACCCATTATGTGAGGATGCCCGAATAGACGTGCATATCCTCCTACATACGCATTGTCACATACAAACGCATTATTATATACAACGGCCTCATCTGTGACAATTGCATCTCCCATCACACTCGCATCTCCAAATACTTTCGCATTTCCCCCAATCCATGAAATTCCCGCATGACTTAAATTATTATGATGCTGCACATATCCGCCAAGTTCTCCCTTCTTTACATTCCCAAAATCCTTTAATGCACGAATTCGGTAAACTATTGCAGTACCTGCATCAAATGGATAATCAAGCATCTCGTATTTGTTCATTGTCATCTCTCCTTAGATTCGTCTTAGTTGCATCATTCATCCCCATACCAGAACATTGTGACTTTATCTGCACGAATGGATACGGGCTGTCTTTGGAAACAGGCGACTTGGATTTGCGATACTGTATAGAATAATACGCCATTTTCCCAAGTTCTATCAATGTTCTCAATCTCTGTGTACAATGTACCATAGTCTGTTTTCAGCGAAGTAACGTTCTCAATTTCGATTGCCATTTGTCATCTCTCCTATAATACCTACTATGCTATTCCTGCATATATAATTATCCCACTATGCGCGTCAACATCACGCCAACCAGTGCGAATATCATCACAATATATATGAAAACGGTAAATAGAACTAAATGTGTGTTTGAATTCATAGTATATCTCCTTAGAAGTTCGGTCGTAATGAGCGGAACCCACCGAACGAAGGTCTTTCAATCTGCACATTGCTTATTGCATGGATTGGCTCAGTTGGGGCGGTGAATATGCCGTATCTGATAGCATCTAAGATGTGATCAAATGCCTTCACTGGCTCATCTAATGATTTCCCATTCTTATCCACTTTCCATTTGTAATTATTGTATTCTTTCTGTATGTTAGGACTACGTGTAGCATCCACATGAATTGAGCAACCTTTCACGAAATCTATGCCAGCCTTTACAGCTTTCTTTGATGGCTTGGCATTATATCCTGCATTACAAAGCTCTTGTATACGGTCTGGTTCTGCAGAATCACAATAATCATCAGATATGTTTGATACCCCATATGATTCCATCTTGGAGATTAAAGAGGGATGGGCTTCAGACGATACACCGAGAGGGGTGCTAGTTGTCAGACCGCGCTCATATAGTAATTCTTTGATGTAATA
>Ga0114921_10000935_pt1 | contig 12782 bp, 10 predicted proteins | sample BentaG_FD_87016 | JGI IMG/M metagenome (GOLD analysis project Ga0114921, IMG submission 87016) | Deep subsurface microbial communities from South Atlantic Ocean to uncover new lineages of life (NeLLi) - Benguela_00093 metaG | ecosystem: Environmental > Aquatic > Marine > Oceanic > Sediment ...
CCAGTTCTCTTTGGAAAGCTTAATAGTGATAGGGAGCTTTGGGAAATTTTCACGAATGCGATAGAGCGAGCGGGGTATAATGATAAAGTTGGGATACAGGTTGATGTAGCTGCTGGAGCGTATTATGAAAGCGAGAAAGACAAGTATGTAGATTTATTCTCGAGGAAAGATAAGACACGGGAAGACCTCATCGAATTATATAAGGACATGGTAGCGACCTATCCCTTTATGATCTTCGAAGATCCATTAAACGACGATGACTTTGAGGGACACGCCATTTTAACGAAGGAGCTGGGAGTGGAGATCGTTGGTGACGACCTCACTGTAACTAATCCTACACGAGTCAGAGAAGCCATTGACGTAGGCGCAGTGAACACGATGTTGTTGAAGGTTAATCAAGTAGGCACCATAAGTGAAGCCTTCGAAGCAGTTCAGATGGCCTACCAGAATGGCCTTGGTGTAATGCCCTGCTCTAGCAGAGGCGAAGGAGAAGCCATTGCAGACTACACAGTTGGCTTAATAGCAAAACACATGAGGGGCGGTTCTACCTCAAACAGGCTTTTGAAAATTGAAGCTGAATTAGGTAAAAGAGCAAGATTCCTAGGGAAAGCAGCGTTAAAGGTGAAATAAGTAGCTTCGAGGCTTCCCTTGCAGACGCCTTATCCAGCCAGGTTTGATGATAGCTGATGATAATAAAGAATATGAGTGCGCTGATCTCCCACGGCAACGTAAATGGCAGGAAAATAGTCTTAGATATGCTGGAGAGCGGTCTAAAAGCAACCGATCCGTATACGAACGCGAAAAAGCTGATCAAAATACAAGATAACAAACTAATAATCGGTCATAAAGACTTCCCAGTGAAAGACTCAGAGGGACAGGCATTAGGTTCGAAGTCATTAACATTCAATCTATCAAATGTCGGAAATATCTATGTGGTGGGAGGAGGAAAAGCCGCTCAAAGAATGGCTAAGGCGGTTGAAGATGTCTTAGGTGATAGGATTACGGAAGGCCATATATGCGCTAAAAAAGGCGAGCCAATGGAACTGAAAAGAATAGGCATAACCCTTGCAGGTCATCCAATACCCGATGAAGACAGCGTTAAAGGAGCTAATATCATATTTGAAATAGAAAAAAAGGCGAAGAAAGGCGACATCGTATTCTTGTCAGAGTCCGGTGGCGGTACAGCTCTAATGACTCTACCTAGTCCCGGTTTAATCCTAGAAGACATCCAAGAGATAACACGGATGCTTTACTTTGAATGTGGGGCTTCTATCATGGACACGAATGCGGTCAGAAGTCAACTGGTGATTTTGAGAGGGAGACACACGAGAAACGTAGGCGACGCTACTCTCATTAGATTTAATACAGCTCCTACACCACTAGGTCTACGTGCACGCTCTTATGTGAGACGATACCGAGGGAGGCGTGGATATCAAGGTGCCATTGACGTCCTAAAGAAATATCGTCTATGGAACAGGGTTTCACAGTCCGTTCGAACATGCCTCGAGAAGGCTGACCCGAGATACGGGAGCATAATACCTGGTGAACTAAAGGGAAAACCCCAGTATCATTATCGGGTAATAGGTCCAGAAGATATGTTAGAGGCAGCTGAGAAGAAAGCTAAAGATCTGGGAGTAAACGCAGCCATTATCGCCTCAAGCCCTGACGATATAGAGGCTCGGGCCTTTGGCAAGACCCTGGCTTCTATTGCCTTGGAGATAGAGGTTTATAGCAGACCATTCAACCCACCTTGTGCCCTTATAGCCGGAGGTGAGATACTAGTTAAAACGGGAGAAACATCAGGGATCGGTGGTCGAAATCTAGAGTTCGCTCTATCAGCAGCACCAATGATAGAAGGAAGTGATAGTATCGTTATAGCGTCTGCAGACTCGGATGGAACAGATGGCCCCACAGACGTTGCTGGCGGTATAGTTGATGGGTATACAATGAAAAGGGCTGAGGAAGGGGGAGTTGATGTATTGGAAGAGTTGAATGTACATAACTCCTTCAGTGCACTAAAGAAACTGAGAGACACCATCATTACAGGGGCACGCGGTACAAATGTTCAAGACCTTCGCGTCATATACGTAGGAGCCTAATAACCATTGAAGCCATCACTCGCATTGATAAAACAACGAACACTCTGACTACAAAGGCATAATCTAGACGATATGGAAAAACGTTTTCTGGAATTGCGTCTCGAGCGTTCATGGTGGCTTAGATCCAATGCTGGCTCAGTCCATTTATGTTCTCATCCAGGATGGGTCATCCCAAGCAGCTTGCTAAGAAATATCCGTGGACACTCGAGGGTGTCACTAAATTCGTTGGGATGGTTAATAACTCAATGTACAAGAGCATAGCCACAGCGCGCGCGCTAGTCTACGAGAGGTTGGGCGCTGAAGAACTAGATTACATTCATGTGGAGGACGCTGTTGAAGGTGCGTGTGTGCAGTTTTCGAATTTGAGAGTAAAAGTGGTGAATGATTGTGGTGGCTTGAGGGTGCTGGTGGATTCGCTGCTGAGTCGTCTCTTCTATAATCTGGTTGATAACTCGTTGAAGCATGGTGAAAAAGTTTCGAAGATCAGAGTGTATTATGAAGAAGCGAAAGATAAGTTACAACTGGTTTATGAGGATGATGGCGTGGGCATACCCTTAGTAGAGAAGGAAAAGGTCTTCGAGCAATGTTACGGGAAGGGTTCAGGCCTCGGACTCTACCTGATAAAGAAGATGTGTGAATTGTACGGCTGGGTCATAGAAGAGACTGGCAAGCTGGGTGAAGGAGCCAGATTCACCATGACCATACCTCGAAAGGGTGAATGTTAGAAAATAACTTAAAAAACTATCCCAGTTCGATTCTTAGTGATCTCTACTAACCTTATCGCTTGATTCCTTCGTTCTGATAATAGTTGTTCGTCCGTAGCTAGCTATACGCTTTAATTCAAGTATATGTGGACTGTGCCTTAGCTAGCTAGCGTTGAGTTCCCAATATTGCCATTCTCGTTTATTGTTAGCTATGTTAATAGGGAGCCAGCGAGCCTAGTCGAGGGTAGCGCTGGCGCTTGAATGGAGGCATTAACCGTTAATGATAAACAGTAAAAATAATATAGTTGAGAAGATGTCTGTAAACAATGGGTTAAAGGGTGTTGTAGCTTTAGAGTCTGACATATCGAGAGTAGATGGTGGAAGAGGAATACTTGAATACAGAGGCTATAATATCCATGACTTAGCTGAGCACTCATCCTTTGAAGAGGTTGTTTATCTTCTTTTTCACAAAAAGTTACCAACAAAAGCGGAACTTAGAGATTTTTCAGAAGATTTAGCTGAAAGAAGAGATCTATGTCCGGAAGTTATTGGGTTATTAAGTTCTTTATGTAACTATCGCGTCAAGTCACATCCAACCGTTTACTTAAGAACTGCTATTTCTTATTTGGGGTCCTTAGATGAAAACCTTGAAGATATATCTTTTAAAGAGAATCTGGAAAAAGGTTTGGATTTTGTTGCAAAGATTCCAACAATAGTAGCTTACATTCAAAGGATGTCAGAAGGAAAACGTTTAGTTTATCCAGATAAAAAGTTAGGATATGCAGCTAATTTCCTCTATATGTTATATGGCGTAGAACCTGATAATGTTGAAGAATATGCACTGAATCTTGATTTGATTTTACATTCAGAACATGGGCTGAATGCATCTACATTTTCAGCAAGAGTATCTGCTTCTACTTTATCTGACATGTATGCATGTGTCGTATCAGCTACGGGTACTCTTTTCGGTCAACTTCATGGCGGTGCCAGTCAAAAAGTAATAGAAATGCTTAGAGAGTTAAAGGGGAAAGATAAAAGGGACCTTGAAAAGTGGGTAGATAAAAAGCTGCAACAAGAAGAAAAAATAATGGGATTTGGTCACAGAGTTTATAAAACAAAGGACCCCAGAGCAGAAGAATTGAGAATCTTGGCGAAAGAACTAGATAACTTGAAAGGAAACGACTGGATTTCTCTTGCAGACGAGTTAGCAGAAATTGTATATCGCAAAAAAAGAATTTATCCAAATGTTGATCTTTATGCTCCAACTGTTTACGCTAACCTCGGGATTCCTGACGTTCAATTTATTAACATGTTTGTCCTGGGAAGGATAGCCGGTTGGGCTACACATGTGATGGAACAATATCAAAATAACAAACTCATTAGACCATTACAAAAATATCGTGGTGAAAAAAACATAGCTTTCATCCCTATAGATAAAAGATGATGAAATCAAAAAGAATCAATTACTCTTCCAAACAAGCTAGCTAGATAATGGAAAGTTAGTTAGCATCGATACAAAATTAACATGCTTAGTGAAATGGAGTCTAAGTATCAAGTTATATTTCTAACGTGAAATGAGAAAAATGTCGTGATTTAATAATAAATATCTGTCAATTATTTTTTTAAATAAAAGGTAAAGGTCAAGTCGTTTTTCGTGCCCAGAATATGGCTCGTTCTGAATCTTTTGTGTAAGGGGTTCCCTGTCTGTCACCAAGCTTGTACAGTACTTCAAAATCGTGTTTATGAAGCCATGCTTCGACCTCAACTGAATTGACGGGGTGTTTTCGAGCAGTATACTTCGTCAAGTTCTCCGTTCCATCGGGACTTCTTGTATACCATTGTCGCTCGACGTATTGAATTTGTTCATCGATGTCAACATCAATTATTCTGGCAGACGCCTCTCCATAGGTTTCATCGTTGCCCCTTCCCTTGAATGCGATCCGAGACTCGCCTATATTATCTTTAGTTAGCGGTTCTTTTCGGTCATCATTATCTATGAAGAGATTTCCACCTGGGACTGAGGCTTTAGATGCAAGTTTGACGCATTTTTCCTGAGACTTCGCTGAGGGAAGCTCATAAAGGGCATTAGCTCCCATGATGATGACGTTGTAATCGTTTCCCCAAGGCCCTTTTAAGACATCCTGCACCTTGAGAGTGATTCGTGACCGAAGTTCACATGTGAGCTCGTTGATCTTTGTAACTGCTCGTTCATGCATTGCATGAGCAAATTCGATGCCAGTCACTCTATGCCCATCTTTGGCCAGGGGAATGAGAATTCGTCCTGTTCCACTGAAGCATTCTAAGATTTGAAGTGGACTTAATTCCCCAATTAACCCGCGTATTAGGTCGACATCTGCGGTATCAGTTATTGATTGGTCGTAGAGTTCAGCAAGTAATGGGTCATTGTAATTGCAGGAATAAGGAAAAACTGACGGCATAGAATTTACCAGCTCCATAGTATAAGCTGATGTAAACAGTAACAATGATACCTTATATGCATAATTAAGACTAACGAGAATTTGGGATTAATTTCAAATCTATTCCTATATTGAGGCTCTGTCTCTGGATTTACTCGAATTCCACCTGATACGACCGGCACATTGTAGTCGACAGTATAAAGAGTACCCGATACACCGCCCGGAGATATTGCCCGGCAGAAAACGGGGATTTTCTGGCTCTTAAGAGTTCTTGTGTCCCTACAACCTCCATCAAGCTCGCGCGCTAACTAAAAAGAACGACAGAAGACATGCCAGTTCTTCTCTGCCAAGAAGCCTTCTCTCCAACCTCTCTTTCTACATGTAGCTATAGCAGCAGGATGGTCAGCATAATATACAATGCAGTCATATTTTTTCTTCTTGATAAAGTCTTTAAAGAATTCAAAGAATCTTTTCCCATAACCTTTACCTCTATGCTTCTTTCTCAACCACAATTCATGAAGCTCAACGATACTGTCCTTCTTCCCACCGCATAACTTCTTCAGTATTTCTCTATCATCTCTGTCTCTAGGGTCTCCTTTTCTATGCTCATCAATGCCAGTTTCATGCCAGATTGCATGTCCTATGATTTTATCATTTTCCCTTAAAACAAGGAGTAAAAAAGGATTCTCAACTAGAACTCTCTCCCAACCTGTATCTAGTTCTTCTGTGAATCCAAAGGTTCCCTGCCACTTTTTGTCACGAGCCAACTCCTTATAATATCTCTTAAATTCGTTTAAATCACAGCCCACAACAATCCTGATGGAATAACCCTACTTCAGATGCTCATTTTATTTCCAATTATTGTCTAGTAATGTCTTTCCCACTCATAATAGACTTATCATTTTCTGTATCAATTTTTGGGTTGGGGGTATTAGACATATAATTTCGAATGGAGGCTCTATGTTAGTCTTTGTGGCATTGTTTTCTCGTGGATTTTTATTGCACCGACAAGAAATAACGCTGTGAATCCTCTTATCTTCTTCCTAGCTAGCTTCTGCCATTAGAGACGTGTACTTATTAAAACAGTAATAAGAAAGCGCGCGTTGTGTGTTTAGGTACTGATTGTAGCTCGTTGTTGCTGTCGTTTCTTCATCTCGTGGTAGAGATATTCGATGCTGTTATAAATGATAAAGCCTTTTTTTATTTTGAATGTTGATTTTGACTTTAATCAAATATATCAGAGATAAGGCGTGCAATCCATTAAAATTAAAGGTGTTTAGGCCATGAAAGATAATCAAAGTCTTGCAGATATCAATAAAAAACTGTTATTATATTTAGGCTCTGAGCTTGATAATCAGCAATTAACTTACGTGTCGCTGCCTACGCCTGTGAAAGGAGGCTTTGACACTTGTATCTTCCGCTTTCAGTTGAAAGGAGCATCTTCCGAATTACCTCAACCTCTTATTTTACGATTATTCGGGAAGTCGAGTCAAAACAGGGCAATATTCGAAAGCGCGGTTCAGAATGTGGTAGCAGGCTCGGGATGTCCAGCTCCTCGAGTCTTCTTCACCTGTACTGATGAATCTGTTTTAGGGGGAAGTTTCATGATTATGGAGCTTATGCCTGGACAGACCATGGCAAATATGCCTGTAAATATAATGTCTGAAAGGCTGGCGAAGGCTCATCTCCACCTGCATAGTATTGACGTAGAATCCGTTAGAAATGCTCTAGAAGTTGCCGGGATACGACAAGACAGATATTCTATTGAAGGACGATTGAGTTGGCTTGTTAAAGAAATAGAAGCTCCTGGGTTTGAGTGGCTTCAATCGGGGTTAAGATGGATTGTTGAGAATCGTCCAGAGGATCCTGAAAGGTTGGTCGTCTGCCATGGAGATTTTCATCCTTTTAATATCCTTATAAAAGATAGCGAGGTTAGTGGGGTGCTGGATTGGTCTGGTTTCTTAATAAGTGATCCAGCCTATGATATCGGTATCACCCAGGTACTTGGTACAGTGGCTGCTCCTTCTCTTTTTCCCGAGATAAATTGGGTTCATTTGATCAATCGTTATTACGATTATTATCAGAAGGAATGCCCCGTTGACCCTGGACGAGTTGAGTATTATGAGGCATTTAGATGCTTATGGGCCTTGCTTGAGGGAGCTGAAGGCCATACGGCATGGGGTCATCCAGAGACAATGAGAAGGTTGTCAGAGCACTTTGAGAAGATAACAAATGTAAGTTTAGCCCCTCCCAAAGCGTCTATGTGAAGTCTCAGAGGATAAATTTCGTAATATCTATGATAAAAAAGGTCAAAGGTAAGGGGTAATGCAACTTCATTAGCTAGCTAGCTTAGGATGTATGGAGGGCTATCTCATTATTCTTTCAGCGTCTATTTCGAGGTTTCTGCAAGTTTTGAGAATGCTCTGCCACGACCTCTCGTCTACAGGTATTCCCTCTTTTCTCCTCCTCTCCATCGTCTTATGCTCCCTTTCCCCTGGCAGCAGAACCTCATCGAACCCGGGCCTGACGGGGGATGACTTGACCTCAGCGACCAGTCGGTCCACCTCGTCCTTGAAGTCCTTCACTGGTACGAATGCTTCTATGTTGAGAGCGGTCATGAGTGCTCCCTGCCCTCTCGCCCTTGACCCAGTTCCTGAGAGGTTTAATGCTCCACCCAGGATGTCTATTGCGAGGTTTATTCCGTAGCCTTTGTATGTACCGAAGGGCAGTAACGATCCACCTGTCTCCCAGAATTCATCGATATTCTCCAAGGTTACGTCGTGACCCTTGACTGGGTTTCCCTGTCGGTCGATCAACCACCCCTCTGGGATTGGCTTCCCCTCTAAGAGGAGTGTCTGAACGTGTCCTTGGGCGACTATGGTCGTTGCGAAGTCCAGGACTATGGGGTACGTCTTGCCAGCAGGGAATGCTAGGCTCATGGGGTTTGTTCCAGTAACGGGCCTCGTGCCCCCCCATGGGGCACAGACAGGGCCTTCCCGCGCAACAGCTATCCCTATCATATCGCTCTCCACAGCCATCATTGGGTAGTAGAAGAGGTTGGTGATCCACTCACCGTTGACGACGCTGCATGAGGCGATTCCTTGCTTCCTCGCCTTCTTCACAGCTATCTCCATCGCCCTTTTAGCAGAGACAGGTCCCCATGCACCGCCAGCATCTAGTAGAGCTGATGCTGGAGCCTCTTTCAAAACCTTCATGTTTGCCTTAGGTCTTTTTTTGGTAAAGGTTGGTAAGACCCTGACGCCGTGGGAATCAATTCCACGTAGGCTACCCGTGACCAAGACATCGGTGATGGTTTCCGCGTCTTCTTTTGAGGCTCCTGAGGCTCTTACCATCCGAATACCAAGTTTTCTCCATCTAATCTCGGGAAAAGTTGGCATTAAATTCACTTCCAAAACGTCTCTTCAGTGAATCATATTATTATCAATGCTATTAAATGGCGAGGTTTATCAGTGTACCTTGTACCCTGGTCCGCGTAGAACCTTCCCTGGCAGAGAACCAGTGTGCTCACCGCGGTCTATGACGATGGTTCCGTTGACGAATACGTATGGAATGCCCTCCGGATACATGTGTGGTTTCCTGTTCGCAGGGCCGGGATAGGGCGCTTTGTCCGTAACTCTCTCGGCGTCGAAGACGACTAAATCCGCCCACATGCCCTCCCTCAAAAGACCACGAGCCTTCAACCCAAGCCTCTGAGCCGGCAGCGACGTCATCTTCCTGACAGCCTCCTCCAGCGTTACTATCTTCGTCCCAACTTCCTCGGGCATGTCAAATCGGGTCACACCTCGAACCCACTTCCTCAGAACAATGACCAATCCGCCATAATCCCTCGGATGTGGACTCATCTTCTCTAGCCACCCATAAGGCGCTCGAAACCAGCTGTCAGTGTTTGGCATACACGCAGGATGCTTGAATCCTATGCATAGCTCCTCCGCCTTGTGCCCTCTAATTGCCACGCCTATCTCCACTAGGTCAAGTCCCTCGTCCTTGAAGAGGTCGTACGCCGCGTCCCACGGGTCCTCACTCAATTTCTCAGCGATCTCCATTAGGTTCATGCCCACGAACTCTGGGTGTCTTCGGGAGTGCAGTACGATGAGGTCATCGAACTTCGGGCTTCCCCGAGTGCTGATTATGTCCTTTTTCATCTTTTCGCGTGTAAGGGGGTCGCTCACCCTCTCCAGCATCTTCGGTGCCCCGCCTTCGTAGGCCCATGCTGGCATCATAGGGCCCGCCATCCATCCCCCACCATACAGTGTGGTGCAGAGGTCGAATGTGACGTCTACTCCTCGCGCCCTAGCGTCATCTACGAGCTTCAGAACATCGCTCATTCTCCCGAACTCCTTCAATCCATGGGTTTCGATGTGGGCTATCTGAACTGGGATACCAGCCTTTTCACCTATCTTGATAGCCTCCACCTTACCCTTAAAATCGGGTCCCCCTCTATCGTGGGTTGAGTAGATTCCGCCGTATTTTGCAGCGACCTTGCATAGCTCCACAACCTCATTGGTATCCGACCAGCAGCCAGGCGGGTAGGTGAGGCCGCTTGAGAGCCCGAAAGCCCCGTCCTCCATCGCCTCCGCCACGTAACGCTTCATCTTCTCCAGCTCACCCCATGTAGCCAGCCGCGCCTCCCAACCCATTACAGCCCCCCGGATCCAACCGTGGCCCACGTAGTTGGCAACGTTTATCGCCGCACCCTGCCTTTCATATATCTCGAAGAATTCTTCAAAGGTCTCCCACTCAGGCCTAACCTCGTTAGGCCACCAGGGGGAGTGCACTAGCTGCCTATTCTTGCTAGATATGGGGGCTGCTGACCAGCCACAGTTTCCACCTATCATGGTGGTTATGCCCTGCCTCACGAGGCTCTCGGCATTGGGGTTGATGATCAGGTGGATCTCGCCGTGTTGGTGTATGTCTATGAACCCCGGCGCCACTACGTGGCCAGTGGCGTCTATCACCCTATCCGTTTGGTCTGAGTTACAACTTCCTATTTTTGCTATCCTACCCTTCTTGATCGCGATGTCCGCCTTGAACCAAGGGTTTCCCGTCCCGTCGACGACCAAGCCGTTCCTGATTACGATGTTGAAACCCAATAACCTCACCTCGTAGCGACGATGGTTATGTCGAGAACCGAGAGCTCTGATATCTTTTCAGAAGGCAATGCTCTTGACAAAGTAATTCCTCTATAACCATACTTCGAGATATCAGTACTTAAGAATTAGTATAAGAGAGGAATGAGAGGCGGGGTTAACACTAACGCTTATAATGGCAGAGGGAATCTATGTTATAATGAGGGATAATTATGAAGGGTGCTGAAGTTGAGGCGAAGATACTCAAAGCTGAGGGCGTAGAGTTCGTAAGTCTCTTCCCGGACCAAGAACTTGCCAACGCCGTAGCTGGAGAAGGTATCAGAACAATTATGGCCAGACAAGAGAGGGTGGCCATTAACATCGCAGATGGCTACAGTCGCGTGTCAAATGGGCGTAAAATAGGCGTCTGTAGCATGCAGCCAGACGCAGGGATACAGAATTCCTTTGCAGGTGTGGCCCAAGCCTACGCGGATTCCTCGCCGATACTCGTTCTACCCGAAGGCACATCTAGGAGCAAGTATAGAACCTTTCCCATCGTTGATGTATATTCAAGTTACCGTCAGGTGACGAAGTGGGTTGAAACCATATGGTCGGTGGAGCAGATACCGGAGCTGATGAGGCGAGCCTTCACTCACCTCCGGTCAGGAAGATTAGGGCCTGTCCTACTGGATTTGCCCAGCGATGTTGCCAGAGAAGAGTTGGAGGATACAAAATTCAGGTATGCCCCTGTCCAAGGCTGGAAGATGGGGCCAGACCCTAGAGACGTTGAGGTAGTAGTTCGAGCCATCCTGGCAGCCAAGAACCCCGTTATCCTAGCTGGACAAGGAATCTTATACGCGGAGGCTTGGAGCGAGCTGTTGGAGCTCGCAGAGCTGCTTCAAACACCCGTAATGACGACTATGTGCGGGAAAAGCGCTTTCCCCGAAGACCATCCCCTTGCATTGGGCCTCGCCACATCCTACGGCACGAAGATGGCTGGCCACTTCCTAAGGAAAACAGACCTTTTGTTCGCGGCTGGCGCGAGCCTGACAGACCATTTCCTGTCCTTTCCACTCCCAATCCCTGCTGGCGCCAAGGTTATCCAGTTGACCAACGATGAGCGTGACATAAACAAACATGTGGCGGTTGACTATGCTGTGATGGGCGATGCCAAGCTGGTTCTAAAGGCGTTGGTTGAAGAGGCAGAGAAGAGAGGTAGAGCTAAGAAGCGAGAAGACTTGGTGAAGGAAATAGGAAGCCTCAAACGTGAGTGGTTGAATGAGTGGAAACCCAAGCTTGATTCGAGGGAGGCTCCGATCAACCCCTACCGGATTCTTAGGGACCTAATGCAGACCGTTGACAGGAAAAACACGATTGTCACGGCTGAAGCAGGAATGTCTAGGAACTCCTTTGGGCCTTTCTGGGAGGTCACGGTTCCGAGGGGCTACGTGGGATGGGGTCACACGACCACGCTTGGATTCTCGCTGGGGTTCGCCATGGGAGCAAAGTTGGCTGCGCCTGAGAAGTTGGTAATAAACATGATGGGGGACGGCGGGTTTGGCATGGTTGGAATGGACTTCGAAACCTCAGTTAGGGAGAAACTCCCCATATTGACCATAGTCTCAAACAACTCAAGCCTGTCAACCATTGGCTTGTTTCCTGACGCTTACAAGCGTTACTCTCTAGGCCGCATGGGTGGAAATTACGCCGAGATTGCCTGCGCACTGGGAGGCTGGGGTGAGAGGGTTGAGAAGCCTGACGAGGTCGTCCCCGCCATAAAGAGGGCCATGAAGTCGGTTCAGGCTGGAAAGAGCGCCTTACTCGAATTCATCACAAAGCTTGAAACAGCAGTATCGAGGCCATAAGCTGTTAAACCACTCCAATTTTTTTGTTTCAGTGAGTCCGTATGCTCTAATCATTATATCAAAAAGAGGCGTTAATTTCAAATAATATTCAAAGTCTCTCTGCCTCAGTAAACAAAACAATTCTTCATATTACACATCTACTTACGATAATCTATCATTACTTATTGGGTATGTAACCTACATGCCAGCTAGCTTTAAAACAGTGATATTACTTTCTAGATATTCCTAGAGAGTGAGCTGGGGGGGCGCGTATTGATAGTTAAAGTACGATTTTATACGATATTGAGAGAGGTAGCTGGAAGCCGAGAGAAGGAGTTGACGATAAAAGAAGATTTAACCCTGGCCGACCTTATAGAGGTCATAGCCTCTAAATATGAGAAAGCACGAAAGTACCTGTATCAAAAAGGGGAAATCAGGAAAGCCGACCCCTCAATCTATTTCTTGATTAATGGTAGGAATTCCCGCACTCTCTCTGGTCTTCATACGAAACTAAAGAACAATGATGTTGTAGAAATAATACCAATACCTCGAATTGTAGGCGGAGGATAAAATAAGCAGCGTCAAATGAGAAGACGTGGAGTACCTGACAGGAATATAAACGCGTTCCGAG
>Ga0114921_10000936_pt1 | contig 12777 bp, 10 predicted proteins | sample BentaG_FD_87016 | JGI IMG/M metagenome (GOLD analysis project Ga0114921, IMG submission 87016) | Deep subsurface microbial communities from South Atlantic Ocean to uncover new lineages of life (NeLLi) - Benguela_00093 metaG | ecosystem: Environmental > Aquatic > Marine > Oceanic > Sediment ...
AAATCCGGGGCAGACAATCAATCCTTCGGCATGAAGGACATCATAATCTGGCTGAGGTATCTCTCCTTTACCTAGCCACGAAATTTTGCCGTCGGTAATGAGCAGGTTGCCCACTTCATCAATTGTCTGGCTGGGGTCAATTATATGACCGCCATAGATGAGTAAAGAATCGCCCTTTGTTGTCATTTTCCTCTTCGTCATTTCTCTAGCGATGTATGGTAGCGTAGCGACTGGGCTTGAATCCATATGCTTGAGCGTCACCTTCCGAATTAAAAATAATCAGATTCTGCGGCTTGATTTTTTTAGCCCAATGACTGTCAGCGCTGTGGTATTTCTTCTCGCTCAGCCTCCCTTCATGCCAGTCTGAGCTGGCGATGTATGGAGGGTGAAACTCATGTTCGCAATAGACACACTGCAAAATTAAAGGCTCACGACTTACTATTTTGAATTCGGGCTTAATATACTTTGTTTCGGTTTCTTGCACTGAGACACATCTTGGATTATCACACCTGAAGCCAAAATCTTTCTTATACACGGGATGCTCTGTTTTCCGAATAAAAGAGTCCACTTCTTTGGGTACGGTGATTTCCTTAGCCCCTAATAAGAGGGCAATTAGTGCCATTCTGACTGGTATCCCCCGAGCCGCTTGCTTAAAGTACATACTCCTGGCATCAGCATCCAGTTCGCGGGCTAGCTCGTCAACGCGGGGGAGGGGATGCATAACAAGCGTCCTCTTAAACTCCTTTTCTTCGAGAAGTTTCTTATCTACCCTTGGGTAATCCTTTTCCAGACCTTCTCCTTCTGCGGTACGGCCAAGTCGTTCCTTCTGGAGCCTGGTGACATAAAGGGCATCAACCCCTGTCTTGAGCTCAACTTGAAGACTAATGTCAGGCATCATCGCCAGTTGGTGGGGACTACTTGGTGTTATGTATATAGCATCCAGAGGAAACCGTCCCTTCTTAACTTGCTGGCTCAAAGAATCATACCTTTTCAGTTCACCGTCATATTCGGTAGTTAGTTTCCTTAGAACATGCTCCGGCATCTCAAAACCCGGACCAGGACGGAAAAGTATAGTGGCTCCGAACCTGGCCAGTGCATAGGTTAGAGAATGCACTGTTCGCCCGTATTTCAAGTCTCCCCATAGGGCAATCTTAAGACCACTGATTCTTTTTCTCTCCTTCTTCAGGGTATAAAGGTCGCACAGAGTCTGGGTGGGATGTTCATGACCTCCGTCACCGGCATTTATTACCGGAATGCCAGCATAGTCGGTAACTACCTTGGCTGCCCCTTCCCAGGGGTGTCTGATGACGATTATGTCAGCGTAGCTCCCCACTACCTTTGCCATATCAGCAATGCTTTCACCTTTGGCTAGTGAGGTTGCCTTTACATCAACGGCACTTATGACACTGCCACCAAGTCTGTGCATTGCCGCCTCGAATGATAGCCGTGTCCTGGTGCTTGGTTCAAAAAAGAGGCTTGCCATTATCTTACCCTGGCAGAGGCCAGACCACTTATTCATCACTTGAGACATTTCATCAGCCAGAGAAAAAACGGCCTCAATTTCCCCGTTGGATAAATCATCTATAGTGACCAGACTCCTGTTAGCTAAACCCACGCTAAACTCCTTTTGAAGTAACCTGCTTACCTACTTATCTCCTGATTTTCTCCTGAGGTTGCCACTCAGCTACATTTGCAATGGTTACCTCATCAATACCATCGGTTTCCTTTAATCGAACCTTGATTTCCTCATCTCTAGCACTTGGCATATTCTTACCAATATAGTCAGCCCGTATCGGCAGCTCACGGTGCCCGCGGTCAATGAGCACCGCTAACTGGATGGAACCTGGGCGCCCCAGGTCAATTAAGGCATCCATGGCAGCCCGGGTGCTGCGTCCGGTATATAGAACATCATCAACCAATACTATGGACTTGCCCTTAATATTAACCGGGATATCAGTGCGTTGAACAATGGGTTGCAAATTTATTGAGGAAAGGTCATCCCGGTAAAGACTGATGTCTAAGGCACCAACAGGTATCTTAACTCCGGTAAACTGCTGGATGTTGTCGGCTAGCCGCTTGGCCAAGGGTACGCCGCGGGTGCGTAAGCCAACCAATATCAAGTACTCAATGACTCTATTTCGCTCCATAATTTCATGGGCAATACGAGCCAGAGTTCGCCCGATATCATCTGAGGTCATTACAATTTTTTCAGACATAAAAATACCTCTTGCTTTGGCTAGCAAGAGGTCATGGCACAAAACTTCATTTTTCCCCTTACTAGCCTCACGGGACTAGCTTAAAGGGTTAAATCTTACTTTCCCCTTATTCTATTGAAGTATTATACCACTTTGGCTGGATTATGGCAAGATAAAGTTTTGCTCTTATGATAGCGAAGTGCCAATAAAACTGGAAATTAAGGACTTCATTTGGTAGATATACTTGAAGTTACCCGTTGGGGTAACTTGGCCAAAAGCATAATTATCAAGTGTTTCCATAAAATATAAAGCGTCCCTGGAGCGATTCGAACGCTCGACCCGCTGCTTAGAAGGCAGCTGCTCTGTCCAACTGAGCTACAGGGACAAGTTTTTTTGCTATTCAACTGTAGCACTAGGTAAAGGCGCAGTCAAGATATTAAGTTTTATCTGGTTGGCAACTATCACGACACTACCACTCTACACTAGGCTTTCCACAAGCCGAGGACAGCTAGACTACCGAGGCCAACACCAGCGATGATAGCTCCAATCCAGCCAAGAAGACATAGGCAGGTAACAATTGTGCCGGCTATTAATATCCCAATAAAAATAGAAAGGAAGGCATGCTTGAATTTTAGTCCAAAAAGAACAGCAGCCAGTGAACCTGTCCAGGCACCAGTAACCGGTAGAGGAATGGCGACAAATAGTGCCAGGCCAATCCGTTCATACCTGGTGATAAGCTTCCCTCGCCGCTTGGTTCGCTCAGAGAGCCAATGGAACATCCTGCTAAAAATGCTTACTCTGCTCAGAAATCGAGAAAAGGTATTAAGGAATAATAGAAGAAAGGGCACCGGGAACAGATTGCCAATGATAGCCAGTAGAAAGGCGTAATACCATGGGATGTGAAACCCGGTTATAGCCACAGGTATTGCGCCTCGGAGCTCGGATATTGGCGAAGCGGCAAGGGCAAGCACTGCCAGGACATTAGAAAGCTCTAGATTGAAAAGCGCTTCAAGGGACACATCTCTCCTTATCTGTTATTCACTGAGAGAGCAAGAGTCTTTTATCGGCATTCACTTTGGGGAGTGTAGCAAATAGACACCATGGCGTCAAGGTAGCTTGCTGAGCCCACCTTGACAATCATTTATTGACATTGCTACTATGGGGTCAGCCTTTAGGTTTAATTGTTGAGTAAGCTGATAATGTCAAGGTCGTTAGACCAGATAAATAACCCCAGAGACTTGAAGGGATTGACCCAGCCAGAGCTTAAGCAACTAGCTTCTGAGATTAGACAGAAACTAGTTGCTACAGTTTCGGCTAACGGCGGTCACTTGGCTTCCAACTTGGGGGTAGTTGAGCTTACTATAGCTTTACACAGGATATTTGATAGCCCGCAGGATAAGATTATCTGGGATGTGGGTCATCAAAGCTATGTGCACAAACTGCTTACCGGCCGGAGCCAGCACTTCGCCTCTCTCCGTCAATATGGTGGCTTATCCGGTTATACCTGCCGTGACGAGAGCCAGCATGACCCGTTTGGTGCTGGCCATGCCAGCACTTCTATTTCTGCTGCCCTGGGTATGGCTATTGCTCGTGACCTTTCTGGTGATAATTACTCTGTAATTGCCATTATTGGGGATGGGGCCATAACTGGGGGAATGGCTTTAGAGGCACTCAACCAGGCGGGGCATTTAGGCTCCAGACTTATTGTGGTTCTGAATGATAACGGTATGTCAATTTCACCTACTGTTGGTGCTTTAGCCAAGTTGCTAAGCCAGGTAAGGTTTGACCCTCGTTATTACCGAGCAGAGGAAGGAGCCAAGCAATTACTGGCTAAACTTCCCTTAGGTAGTAAGTTATGGCAAGCAAGCCAACAGGTTAAAGGGGGACTTAAAGGCCTGGTTATGCCAATTATGATTTGGGAGGAGCTTGGCTTTACCTATAGAGGGCCTATTGACGGGCATAATATTCGGGAACTTGAAACAGCATTTGCCCAGGTGCGTGAGTATCACCTTAAGCCAACCTTTATTCATGTCATTACCACCAAGGGTAAGGGTTACTCTCCAGCAGAAGGGGATGCCGTTTACTTTCATGGTGTGCCAGCTAAGAGTGGCAGCACCAAAACAGTACCCACTTATAGTGAGGTGTTTGCTCAAACTGTACTTCGCCTAGCTCGTGAGAATCCCAGATTGGTAGCGATTACTCCGGCTATGCCTGAGGGAAACTGTCTGGGTATTGTTGAAAGTGAGTTTCCACAACGGGTCTTTGATGTCGGCATTTGTGAAGAGCATGCGGTTACCTTTGCTGCTGGGCTGGCTACCCAGGGCTTTATACCCATCGTGGCTATATATTCTACTTTCCTACAGCGTGCTTTTGATCAGGTGATACATGATGTTTGCCTTCAGGATTTACCAGTAATCTTTGCCATTGACCGTGGTGGTATTGTGGGTGAGGATGGCAAGACGCATCAAGGCACCTTTGACCTTTCCTATCTAACACTAATTCCTAATCTGGTTGTCTCAGCACCTAAAGATGAAAATGAGCTTCAGCATTTACTTTATACCGCAGTGCAAGCAGGCCACCCTATGGCTATTAGATACCCACGCGGCTCTGGGTTAGGGGTAGCACTGGACAAAGAACTGCATCCCATTCCCATAGGAGAAGCAGAGATATTAAGGAATGGGGAGGATGTGGCTATCTTGGCTATCGGTTCTACTGTAGCTCCCTCTCTTGAAGCAGCTCAAAAGTTAGCTTCAAAAGGAATTAAGGCTACCGTGGTTAATGCTCGCTTCGCTAAACCGCTGGACTCCAGGCTAATAATAGACCTTGCCGGTCGCCTTAAACGCTTGGTCACAGTTGAAGAAAATACCCTGGCCGGTGGTTTCGGCAGTAGTGTAGCTGACCTGCTCAGAAGCTCAGGTATTTATGATGTTCAGATGAAAAGTATTGGTATTCCTGATGAATTTGTGGAACAAGGGCCTCAAGCTGTTCTTCGTTCCAGGTATGGTCTTGATGCCGAAGGGATAGCCAAACAGGTCTTAACTCTATTCCCTGTCAGGAGGAAGGGGAGGGGAGTGGTAAGTCCGGCTAAAAGCAGATAGGTAATCTCTAGATTCGGTCATTGGCAAACGTGTTTGACATATATGATATGAAAGTTGAGTAAAAAATATCAGGTGCAAGCTGAAACACCTGATATTTTTGTCTTTAAGCAAGACAGGAGGTGATGTTTATTAAGCAAGTGACCAAGATGACAGTTAGGGACATAGAAGTAGCTGGTAAAAAAGCCCTGGTTAGGGTTGACCTGAATGTTCCTCTAGATGCGGTGGCTGGGGTGATTACTGATGATAATCGTATTCAAGCGGTACTGCCTACTATTAAATATCTTACTGACCGGGGGGCAAAGGTTATTTTGTTGTCTCATCTGGGGCGGCCCAAGGGGAAGGTAGAGGAAAAACTGAGATTAGCCATTGTTGGTCAGCGTCTGTCGCAGCTCTTAACCCAGCCAGTGACAGTTACTAAAGATTGTATTGGTCCTGAGGTGGAAAAGGCGGTAGAGAGGTTGAAGAGTGGAGAGGTTTTACTTTTAGAGAATGTTCGCTTCCATCCAGAAGAGGAAAGGAATGATGCCTCTTTTGCCCAGGCCTTAGCCCGTTTAGCTGACATCTATGTTAATGATGCTTTTGGTACCATGCACCGAGCTCACGCTTCAATAATTGGCATCGCCGATTACCTCCCCTCGGTGGCTGGCTTATTAGCCGAGAAAGAGCTTCAGGTGCTGGGAAAACTTCTAACCAATCCAACTCACCCATTTGCCGCTCTTCTTGGTGGGGCTAAGATAAGTGATAAGGTTGGCATGTTGGAAAATATTATGGATAGGGTGGACTGCCTGCTAATTGGTGGTGGCATGGCAGCTATTTTTCTAAAGGCTAGAGCCTATGAAATAGGACTATCACTAATTGAGATGGAAAGGCTGGACACTGTTGTTGGTCTAATGAAAAAGGCAGCCAGAAATGGGGTACACTTGCTGCTACCGGTTGATGTGATTGTGGTTAATGAACTTAGCGCTAAGGCCAAGGCCAAGACAGTATCTATAGAGAATATACCAGCCGATTTACAAATCGCAGATATAGGAGAGCAAACTATTAATCAATTTTCTCAGGAACTATCCAAGTGTAAAACAGTTTTCTGGAATGGGCCAATGGGAGTGTATGAGATACCTCAATTTGCTAAAGGAACCAAAGCTATTGCTAAACTCCTGGCTGGTCTTGACACAACTACTATTATTGGAGGTGGCTCAACTGCTGAGGTGGTAGGCGAGATGGGACTGGCTGATAAGATGACCTTTGTCTCTACTGGGGGTGGTGCCTCACTTAGATTCTTGGGTGGTGAGACACTGCCAGGGGTGACGGTGTTACGGGATAAAAGGTCATAATCAGGCATAGATGAAAGGACTTTGCTCTTCAAGGAGATAAATTGATAGGTAATTTGGAGTTAATGAAAGAAATTTCCCGGTCATCACCAACCAAGATTGTGTTACTAATTATTGATGGCTTGGGAGGCTTGCCCAACCCTCAAACTGGCAAGACTGAGCTGGAGACAGCTAGTACCCCGAACCTCGACCAATTGGCGACCAAGGGTATATGTGGGCTTACCGACCCGGTAAGCCCGGGGATAACTCCAGGTAGTGCCCCGGGGCACCTGGCTCTTTTTGGCTATAATCCGTTTATTTTTAGCATCGGTCGGGGTGTGCTTGAGGCACTTGGGATAGATTTTGACCTTCAACCGGGAGACATAGCTGCTAGAGGAAACTTCTGCACTGTGGATGAAGCTGGACTGGTTACCGACCGTAGGGCAGGGCGTATCTCTACCGAGAAGTGCACTGAGCTATGTCAGCTATTAGATGGGCTGGTGATAGAGGATACTAAGCTTCTGGTTTGCCCGGTTAAGGAACACCGCTTTGTTACCGTATTTAGGAACAGAGACCTTTCTCCAAACATCAGCGATTCTGACCCTCAGCAGGTAGGGGTAGCACCAAAGGCTATTACCGCTCTGAAACCAGAAGGGGCAAAAATGGCTGGTATTGCCAATGAATTTGTTAGCATAGCAATGAAGGTCTTAGCTAAGCACCACCCGACTAATATGATTCTTCTCCGTGGCTTCTCCAAACGACCTCATCTGCCTACCATGGAGGAGGTTTATAAGTTAAGGCCGGCAGCTATTGCCAGTTATCCTATGTATCGTGGGCTGGCCAAATTAGTTGGTATGGAGATTTTACCCACAGGAGCTACCATAGAAGATGAGTTTAGCACACTAAAGCAGAACTACCCTAATTACGACTTTTTCTTCCTGCATATAAAAGGAACTGATAGTGCTGGTGAAGATGGCGATTTTGACCGAAAGGTTAGTATTATAGAGCAGGTTGATAGTGCCCTGGCTGGGTTAGTAAGGCTGGAGCCTGATGTCATCGTGGTTGCTAGTGACCACTCAACACCTACCTTGCTCAAAGGACATAGCTGGCACCCGGTACCTGTTCTTCTCTATTCTCGGTGGTGCCGTCCTGATAGAGTAAGCCAGTTTGCTGAGTCAGCATGTCTCTTTGGTGGATTAGGCAGATTCCCAGCTATCCAGATAATGCCCTTGGCAATGGCTAATGCTTTGAAGTTGACTAAATTTGGTGCCTAGAGAAGGAGGCTAAAATGCGGGTGCCCATGATTGCCGGTAATTGGAAGATGAACACCACTATAGGTGAAGCTGAAGCCTTAATTAGAGAAATGCGCCCGGGGCTTGATAAAATAGGCAATGTTGACAAGCTGGTTTGCCCTCCCTTTATCTCTTTAGCGGCGGTAAGGGAACTAATTAAAGGAAGCTCAATAAAATTAGGAGCTCAGAATATGCACTTTGGGGAAAGGGGGGCATATACCGGGGAGGTTTCACCCTTGATGCTCGTTGGACTGTGTGAATTTGTTGTTCTGGGACACTCTGAGCGAAGACAGTATTTTCATGAGAGCAATGAAATTGTTAATAAGAAGATTCTGGCAGCACTAAAAGTAGGATTAAAACCCATTTTGTGTATCGGGGAAAGATTAGAGGAGAGGGAAGCCGGCAGGACAGAGGCAGTATTATCTGAACAGCTAAGTTTGTCGCTAGCTGGGATAGGTTCTCTCAACAAGTTGATTATAGCCTATGAGCCAGTCTGGGCCATAGGTACCGGCAGAGCCGCTACTGGTGAACAGGCAAACGCGACAATAGGTTTTATTCGCCGTAATATTGCCCAATTATATAGTGAAAGTTTTGCCCAAGATTTACGCATTCTATATGGTGGTAGTGTCACTGCTGCCAATACTGCTGAGTTTATGCAGCAATCTGAGATTGATGGTGCCCTTGTCGGTGGCGCCAGCCTGAAAGCAACCGAGTTTTTGAGCATCGTGAAGCAAACCTCAGAGATTAGATAAGTAAAATGGATCGCCTGGTGGTTATAGTTGGTCCAACTGGTATAGGCAAGAGTAAACTAGCCCTTCATCTGGCTCAGGCCCTTGAGGCAGAGATAGTGAATGCTGACAGCCGGCAGGTATACCGTTATATGGACATTGGCACCGCTAAGCCCACACCACAGGAACTGTCCCTGGCTCCTCATCACCTGATTAGTATAGTTAATCCTGATGAGGATTTTAGCCTGGCTCAATATCAGCAACTGGCATATAGGGCAATTGAGGACATTCAGCAGCGAAATAAATTAGCCCTGTTAGTCGGTGGTAGTGGACAGTATGTTTGGTCAGTATTAGAAGGCTGGGGAATACCACAAGTACCGCCTGACCCAGAGTTTAGACATAGTCTGGAGGAGAAGGTAGCCAGGGTTGGTAGGGATGAGCTTTATCAAGAGCTTATGGAGGTTGACCCGGTTGTGGCTCAGAGGATTGACCGCTACAATGTGCGCCGCATGATAAGGGCTCTTGAGGTGCACCGAAGTACCGGGACTCCCATTTCTCAGCTTCAAAAAAAAGAGGCACTGCCCTATAATAAACTGATAATAGGGTTAACCACGGAGCGAGAGGAGCTATATCACAGGATTGACTTCAGGGTTGATGAAATGATAAAGCAGGGCCTGGTGGCTGAAGTAGAAAAACTAGTAAATATGGGCTATGACTTTAATCTGCCAGCCATGTCCAGCATAGGTTATAAGCAAATTGGGATGTTTCTTAGGGGCGAGCTAACCTTAGCTGCTGCCATCCAGCAAATTAAATTTGAAACTCACCGTTTTGTGAGACAGCAATATAATTGGTTTCAGCTGGAGGATAACAGGATAAAGTGGTTTAATATACAGGGTGGGGTGGACTCACCAGTAGTGGCACGGCTAGCTAGATTCATAACAGGACAATTGATAGCTTAGGAGTAACAGTGAATTTCACCAAGATGCAGGGAGCCGGGAACGACTTTATACTGGTTGAAGCCGGTGAACAGGAGCAGGATTGGTCACAGATGGCGCAGGCAATGTGTGACCGCCACTTCGGTGTTGGCGCTGACGGTTTGGTATTGCTATTACCCTCAGAGGTAGCCCACTTTCAGATGCGCGAGTTCAATCCTGATGGTTCTGAAGCCGAGGCTTGCGGCAACGGATTAAGGTGCCTGGCTAAATATGTTTTAGATAGGGGAATGATTAACAGCAGTACCCAGGAAATGTCAGTGGAAACGTTGGCTGGGATAAGGGAGGTCAAGCTTCGTAGAGAAGGAGATGGACTAACTACGATTCAAGTTAGCCTGGGTAAACCAGAATTTGAGGCTAAAGACATTCCAGTAGCCATAGAGCCAGGTAAGGAAGATTTAGTGGACATGAAAATATTGGACTACCCGGTTACTATAGGGGACAGAGAACTGCTTTTGAGCTTTGTCTCTATGGGGAATCCCCATGCCGTTTATTTCACCCGGGAGCCAGTAGCTGATTTCCCCTTGTCTCAGCTGGGACCAGAGGTTGAGCGGCATAAGCTATTTCCCAATAGGGTAAATTTTGAGGTAGCCAATGTTGTAAGTCGGCAGTGGCTGGAAGCCCGGGTGTGGGAAAGGGGGGTAGGGGAGACACTGGCTTGTGGTACTGGTGCCTGTGCTATAGCTGTTATCGCCCAACTACACGATTACATTGATAATAAGGTTGACATAAAACTACCAGGGGGTATACTAAATATAGAGTGGGATGGGGTAGGAGAGGTATTCCTCGGTGGCCCCACTGAGGTAGTATTTACTGGAGAATGGCAAAGTGAGGTAGAAACAAGATGAGAATGTCAAGACGGATTAGGGATTTGCGACCTTATCTTTTTGTGGAAATTAGCAAGAAAATTGCTGAGAAGAAGGCTAAAGGGGAGGATGTAATTAGCTTTGGTATAGGTGACCCTGACCTTCCTACGCCACCCAATATAATTGAGAGGTTGTGTCAGGCAGCACGAGACCCGGTTAACCATCGCTACCCGGAGAGTGAAGGCCTGCCTGAGTTGCATCAGGCTATGGCTGAGTGGTATAAAAAACGCTTTGATGTCTCCTTTGATGCCGATACTGAGGTCTTACCAGTTATCGGCTCAAAGGAGGGTGTCGGTCATATTGCCTTTTGTCTCATTGACCAAGGGGATACTGGCTTGGTGCCTGACCCCGGTTACCCCGTTTATTCAGTAAGCGTTATGTTAGCTGGTGGCAGAGCTTACTATATGCCGCTTACTGAAGAGAACAATTTTTTACCCAATCTGAATGCTATACCTTCCCATGTGTTACAAAAGACCAAGCTAATGTGGCTCAACTATCCTAATAACCCCACAGGTGCCGTGGCTGACCTTGACTTCTTCAACAAGGTGGTAAAGTTTGCCCAGCAGCATGACTTGGCTGTCTGCCATGACGCACCATATACCGAGGTCGCCTTTGATGATTATCAGCCAGTTAGCTTTATGCAGGCAGATGGAGCCAGGGAGGTAGGTGTAGAGTTTCATTCCCTGTCCAAAACCTATAATATGACCGGATGGCGGATAGGGATGGCAGTAGGTAATGCCGAGATGATAGACGCCCTGAAGAGGCTGAAATCAAACTTGGATTCAGGAGTTCCACAGGCAATTCAGTATGCCGCTATTGAAGCCTTAACCGGACCCCAGGATTGCATCCCAGAGCACAATACCACCTACCAGAGGCGCCGTGACCTGGTTATTGAGATGTTAAATAGAATAGGGATCGAAGCCAGAGCACCAAAGGCAAGCCTGTATATCTGGGCTAAGGTTCCTGAAGGCTATACCTCTGTGGAACTTGCCAATGACTTGCTAGACCAGGTTGGCATTGTGGTTACCCCCGGGGTAGGGTATGGCAGGCATGGTGAGGGTTATGTCCGGCTGTCTTTAACTGTCCCAGATGCAGCACTGGTGAAAGGTTTGTCCCGGTTAGCGGGGTGGCGTTTACCTCGGCGACCCATAAGTGAGCAGGGTAAGTAACTTGACATAACATTACTGAATGAGGAGAGTATTATTACCAGGAGCACAATCATTACTCAAGCCCCTGCGGAACGGGCACTCCTGGTGGCTGTAGCCACTAAGAGAAAAACCGATAGATGGCCGGTGGAGGATTCCATAGAGGAGTTGATTCAACTGGCGGGCACTGCTGGTGCTGACATCGTCGGCAAACTCATCCAGCGGTTACCAGTGCCTTCAGCCACATATTATATAGGTAAGGGTAAGCTAGATGAGCTACAGTCGCTAAAGGATAGTGTCAACTATGATGTGGTAATTGTGGATGATGAGCTATCACCCCTGCAGCAACGAAATCTAGAGGAAGTTCTTCAGGTAAAGGTAATTGACCGTCCTGCTCTAATTCTGGATATCTTCGCTAAACGGGCCAGAACCCGTGAAGGTCAACTGCAGGTGGAACTGGCCCAGCATCAATATCTTTTACCTCGCCTTGCCGGGCGATGGAGCCACTTGGAGAGGCTGGGTGGAGGTATCGGTACCAGGGGTCCCGGTGAATCGCAGCTGGAAACCGATAGGCGACTTATCCAGCAGAAGATACACCATTTAAAGAAACAAATCGAAGAGGTAAGAAAGCAGCGCCAGCTCTATCGGCAAAAGCGCCAGAAGAGCCGTATTCCTGTAGTTGCTATAGTGGGCTATACTAATGGCGGTAAGAGCACTTTACTCAATGCTCTCAGTGATGCCCATATATTTGTTGAGGATAAACCCTTTGCTACCTTGGACCCAACTACCCGTCGCTTAACCCTCCCTGATAATAGTGCCGTATTGGTAACCGATACCGTTGGCTTTATTCAAAAATTGCCCCCGGTTATTATAAGCGCCTTTAGAGCCACCCTTGAGGAACTGTCTGAGGCAAGCCTTCTTGTCCATGTGGTTGACCTGACCAGCCGTAAGGCCGCCGAACAATGCCAGACAGTAGAGGATATTCTTACCGACCTTAACCTCGGCCATAAGCCCAGGGTCACCGCCTTAAACAAGATTGATTTGTTGCTGGACAAGAGCCAGCACTGGGATGAGGAATCAGCCCTGGATTATCTTTCTTGCCGGGGCGATGATTTGGTGGATGAAAAGGCAGTGCTCATCTCGGCAACCAAAAA
>Ga0114921_10000937_pt1 | contig 12775 bp, 9 predicted proteins | sample BentaG_FD_87016 | JGI IMG/M metagenome (GOLD analysis project Ga0114921, IMG submission 87016) | Deep subsurface microbial communities from South Atlantic Ocean to uncover new lineages of life (NeLLi) - Benguela_00093 metaG | ecosystem: Environmental > Aquatic > Marine > Oceanic > Sediment ...
CTTCCAATAAGAGAGAGAATTTTATGTGGAATAATTTTTCCTTTAGAAAACTCTTTTATATTTGAAGCTAATACAATTCCATATATATTTGCTATCGCACATTCAGAATTTAGCTCAACTTTCAATTGTGAGATGATTTCGTCGTAGTTAATTTGCTTCATAATATGAATTATAAATTTTTGAATAATTAATAAAATCTTGTTTATATATATTTAATTAAATAATAATCTCATTAAAGTCTACATGAAAATATATAAATATCATTTTTTAGAAAAGGAATCGAATGTCACTTTAATTTCCGAGTCAAAAACTGCCATTCTAGAAGCTAAAGAAAGCTTAATTGATAATCGTTTAATTTTAGAAAAATTTATAAAAAAAAATAATAAATTTCTCACCTCTTTTTCACCGATTAAAATCAAAACTGAATATGAGATTATAAATTTAATGAGTGAAGCATCAGTTATATGTGATGTCGGTCCAATGGCAGCCGTAGCAGGAGCACTTGCCGATATCATGTTAAGGGTTATGAAAGTGGGAGATGACAAGGATAAATTACCCGCAAAAATTGCTTTAGTTGAAAATGGTGGAGAAATCGCAGTTAATTCGGAAGAAAATATGAAGATCGCGCTATATGCTGGTTTTAATGAACTCAATTTGAATATTGGTTTTATGATTGAGAAAAAAGATTGTCCGATTGGAATTGGAACCAGCTCTGCTACAATAGGACATGCAATCAGCTTGGGACAAGCAGATGCAGTGACTATATTTGCAAAAAATGCAACTTTAGCAGATTGCGCTGCGACAAGAATAGCAAATTTGGTTAAAGGATTTGACATAGAAAAATCTATTAAAGATGCATTAGATGCCGCTGAAGATATTAATGGCGTTTCTGGGGTCTTTATATCACGTGGTAATAAGATTGGCCAAGTAGGTAAACTACCGAAGATATTTAAAATTGAAGGTAATAAAAGAAATCTTCTAAAAGATAAGATAGATAATCTCTTCCCCGGGAGATATGAAATCTTTAAATAACCCAATAGTATGGAAGACTGTTTCCATTTTCATCCTTAACCGAAAAAACCCTGTTCAAGTAATCTAGAGAGTAATACATTTCATATTGTTCTTCTGTTAATTCTCCATAAAATTCCATTTCAGTTGTAGTTAAGTAATTCTTTGTGAGTAATATGAACACATCTGTTTTACGGCTAGTTTTTAAACTCTTTAGCACATTTGTTCCATTTTCATCAATGTGATTGTCCGGAATGATAAGTATATTATTGAAAGTTACATAGTATTGCGTTTCTGTAAGTGGGAGTGAACTATTTTTTTCTTCATATGGATAATCATAAAAACCAAATACAGGGTTCCACCCAAATTCTATTATTAATGTATTTTTATTGTCTGAATTATCAAGATACCAACCTACGGCTGATAATTCGTTGTTATTAACACTAAAAAAATCTATCGACGAAAGTAATTCTAAATATGATGCTGTAGAAGAATAGCAAATAAGAATAATAAGAAACATTTTAACGTACCTTATTTTCATTTTTCCCATTTTAATTAATTTATATATATATGAAATAAACCCAATTGCTAATATTGGAGAGCTAAGATAAAAAATTCTCGAAAAAAAACTAAAATCTCCTCTAAATAAATCAGAAAGAAACCCAAATAAAACTAAAAAAACAAAAGCCAATAACCAGAGATATAAGGGTTTTCCTTTCGGTTTATTCTGAAATACGATAAGACCCCAAATGGCAAATATGACGAATATTATAACTTCAAAACCGACAAAAACAGTCACCAAATTTAAATTTAGCCACAAGAGGTTTGCGATTAAAAAACTAAGCATAAAAACTAAGGTTATTATTAATACAAGAAGGATAATAACTTTCTCAATGGTTGTATAAAACTTAAATTTCTTACCAAATAGGATTAAATTAAATCTCCCCTTATCAAAAGTAATTTGGGCTCGTAAATAGATTACTAGAATACTTCCAAATACAGCAATTAGAACTACTCCAAATAATAAGTAAAACAAAGGTAGAGTAAGAACAAATCCAAATACCGCTAGATGCCCCGTGCTCACCTTAGACACATAAAATATTAAAAAAATGACTAAAAGAATAACCATTAAAACGAAATCAAAACCCCGGATTAGATCTTTGGCTAAATAAATCACATACAACCACATAAAGGAGATTAAAAAAATTAACGCAATCAGAGAATGAGAAAGATATAATGCAATAAATGTAACTATAACATAGATATATGTAAAAGGTAAACTCTTTAATACTGTTCTCCAACTAGGTGAATCTTTTGTAATAAAATTTTTCAAGCGAACATATAATAGAAAAAAAATAGTCAATCCTTGAATAAATACAAGGCTAGATGGCCAATATTGAAATGTTAAGTTAATAAAACCTAAACTCGAGATTAACAAAATATAGATTCCAAAAATTGCTAAAGATTTATTTGAAAAGATTCTTCTCAAGATGTTATATACTATTAAAGATGTTATGGGAATCGTAAAAAATAAGGAAGCGTTTGGAATAAAAATAAAATCTATACCAGAAAAAAAATGAAATACCGCTCCAATTATGTGAAAACCCATTGCACCGAAATATGCATTTAGAGGTAAAGAATTTGAGGTAGTAATTATTTTAATTATAAAAATATGATACCACGGATCAGTACCTCCGAAAATATCTACATTAGCTATTAAAGCAAATATCAATAAAATCATAAAAATCATCAACATTAAACCATTCCAAGAAAGCTTATTCTTTATATAAGCGCTAAATGAGAAATTTTCATATTTTTTCCTTAATTCGTTTGAGGTGGTATTAAACTTTAACGCCTCTTTCCCTTTGTTTCTTATTTTAAAAGTTAAATTTATAGCTTCTAGTGAAAAATAGAACGCCAGTAATAATATAAAGAAATAATTACCATCTATTACAAAACCAAATCCGTTTCCAAAATAACCTACAACTATATAAAAACTCAAATTGAATACTATGGTTAAGCATAACTTTTCTAAATGATTGAATCTTACACCTTTATAAATTTTAAAGAAGATTGGATATGATGGTATAAATAATATAATAAAAGTTGAAGATGCCATCCATAAAAATTGTAGTGATATATTGAGTAGCATGTTAGCGTCTGATTGAAGAATAACATCAAGGTTCATTAATTTCAAAAGTAATAACGTAATAGAAATTAAAGAGATAATGAAGAAATAGAAATGAATATGATTACGTATGTGAAGAATCAATTTTATTAACTTCATTTTAAGATTGTACATAATCATTAATAACTCATTATCCATCAAACATAAGGTTATTTTTTTGCGGGACTATAATTCAAACTCTAAATAGATGAGAAAATGAGAAAAATTCTTATTAATATTATTTTTCATAACAATATATGATTAACAATAAAAGCATCATGATAACAGGTGCAGCGGGATTCATAGGGTCGCATTTAACCGAGACATTGTTAAAGAACAATAACTTTCTAATTCTACTAGATAATTTTAACGATTACTATCCTGGAAAGGATGAACAAATACAAAAAATTTTAAATAATTACGAGCAAAACAAAGATTACAAATTAATTAAAGCAAATATTGTTGAAAAATCAACTTTTGATCGTATTGATCATGAAATTGATTATATCTTTCACTTAGCAGCTCAAGCTGGCGTAAGATATTCAATTGATAATGCTTCAGAAGTAACTTTTAATAATATTATAGGGACGGTAAATATGTTTGAATATGCTTCTAAGTTGTCTTCAATTACAAAGATTATATATGCCTCATCCTCATCGGTATACGGGAATCCGCTTTATACTCCCGTTGATGAAGATCATCCCAAGAATCCCATTTCGCCATATGCGGTCTCAAAATTATGCGGAGAGAATTACGCTGATCTGTATTTCAAGGTAAATAATCTTCCCATCACTTCATTGAGGTTCTTCACGGTTTATGGGCCTCGGAGTCGACCTGATATGGCAGTAAGAAAATTTTTCTCATATATACTACAAAATAAAGAAATATTAATTTATGGTGATGGGACTCAGAAAAGAGATTTTACATATATATCAGATATTATTAACGGGTTAATTTTATCCGGGGAGAACAACAAATCAAGTGGAGAGGCTTTTAATATTGGGGGATCTAATCCCGTTTCAGTCAACACGTTAGTTAATAAAATGTATAATATTGCACAAGTGGAAAAAAAGGTTAGATTTATAGAAAATCAAAAAGGAGATGTTAATGTTACTCATTCAAATATATCCAAAGCGAGAAAAATTCTAAAATTTGAACCAAAAGTGTCTATTGAAGTAGGGTTAGAAAACCAATATCAATGGCAACTTTCTTGTTTAAAATCAACATAAAAATTATTCTCTCTTTTTCTGATTTTTTACTTGAAATAACTTTATATTTCAGAGCATTAATTATGTATTAATACATAATTGCTAGAAAAAATCACCTACTAACGAGTTGTTAGGCGCCTTTTCTTGAAAGTATTAGAATCTAAAAGCGAATCACATAACCTTATAAAAGGTATAAGTGAAAGCAACCTAAGCGATAACCAATTTGGCGAATTATACGATTTCATTGATCAATTCAATTCTCAAGACTATAAGATTTTATTATCAATCATTTTACCCATGTACAATGAAGAACATACTATAGGGAAAGTTTTAGATGACCTACCGAAAGGAAATTTAATTGAGATAATTGTAGTTGATGATCACTCAACAGACAACAGTTTAAAAGAGATTAATAAGGTAAATGGAAATAAGGAAATTAAAGTAATAAGTCACAAAGAAAATAAGGGATACGGTGCAGCGATAGTTACTGGAATAAATAATGCTCGTGGTAAAGTTTTAGTAACTATGGATTCTGATGGGCAACACAGCCCATATGATATCTTTGCAATGATTAAACCTATATTAGATGGTGAAGCTGATTACACTATTGGTTCTAGATATTTAGGATCCTATTTCTATAAATTACCTGTTTCAACAAGATTAGGCGAAGTCCTAATTGAAAAATTAATTCAAATTTTTTTCGGGAAAAGGATTAAAAACAATCAAAATGGATTTAGAGCGTTTAATAGAAGCGTAATACCCATTTTTAAAGATTTCAAATACGAAGGATACGCTTTTTGTACCGAACAAATAATTAGGGCAACATTAAAAGGATTTAGAATAAAAGAATGCCCTATTAAAGTATATGATAGAAAATTTGGTTCCTCCAACATAATTTTATCTAAACTGACAATAAATCTGTTTTCTTGTATTTTACAATATATTCTTTTGAAATTGAATATCACTATATTTAAGAGATTAAGCACTGGTCAATTACAAATTTATGAAAAGATAGTAAAGAGAAGTAAAATATACTCACACCTAAAGTATGCTATAGATATAGATACAATTAACCCAGTATTTTATATTGAACGAAGTTCACGACCTATGTCTTAGAATTTCCTTTTATATAGATATCTACTTTGATAAATAGTGTTTTACATAATCCAAACTCTACAAACGAGCGAAACACCCGTTAAGCTCTTCAATAGAAAATTATAATAGTTAGCTATAGTTTTATGGAAAGAAGTAATGGGGTGAGTCTCCTAAGCATGTGCTATACAATTAAATTTATATTGTATTATCCCCTTTCTTTACTAACTTATCTCTATTGGATTTTATATTATCTTTCTAATTAATTGTTCATAAGGTCTTATCTTGAAGCTCTTAAATCGCAAGAAACCAAATATAGCTTCACTGAATAAGATTAAAACTAAAAAATCCACAATTGTTTCTGATTATCAAGAATTGTATAACTTTTTAAATTTGTTTAAAAATGATGAAAATTCAGTTTTGATGTCTATAATTTTACCTATGTACAACGAAGAAAATACTATACGGTCCATTTTGGAAATGCTACCGAAAAATAAATTAATCGAGATTATTATCATTGATGATAATTCTACCGATAATAGTCTTAAAGAAATCAAAAAAGTAAAGCATTATAACGAGTTTAAAATTATTCGTCATTTAGAAAATAGAGGATATGGTAATGCAATTATAACAGGAATGCGATACGCGACAGGGGATGTTATTGTAAGCATGGATACCGATGGACAGCATAACCCTGATGACATATATATTTTGATTAAACCGATTTTTGAAGGAAAAGCCGACTATACAATTGGTTCAAGATATTTAGGCAGTTATCACTACCATTTACCTGTAGCTACTAGGCTGGGTGAAGTATTTGTTGAAAAATTTTTTCAAGTTTTTTTTGGAATAAAGATTATGAATAACCAAAATGGATTCCGCGCTTTTACTAAAGAACTTATTCCTGTCTTCAATAATGCTAAATTTTTAGGGTATGCATTCTGTACCGAACAAATTCTTCAAGCAACATTATCAGAACATAAAGTTTTAGAGTGTCCAATTAAAGTATATGACCGTGAATATGGATATTCAAAAATAAAGTTACATATATTAACTCTTAATATTCTTGCCAGCCTTCTTCTTTACTACCTTATAAAATTTAAGTTGAATGTATCAAGAAAAAGAAAATCAATTAAAGACTTTCTATGGTAGCGATAAGGATCCATAGTTTGTAACGCAACCAGACAAATCAAAAATAAATAAGATTATTCTTTAAAGTAAATATGAAAAAAATTATTACTTGTATCGGGATTAGACCAGATATTATCCGTCTTTCGCAAATTATAAAGAAATTAGATACACATTTTAATAACATCATAGTTGATAGTGGTCAACATTATGACTATAATTTAAATAAAATCTTCTATGACCAATTAGATGTAAGACCTCCCGATTACAACTTAGATGTAAAAAGTGGAACCCATGCAACACAAGTAGCCAAGTTGATGATAGAATTCGAAAAAACATTACTAAAGCTTAATCCAGATTTTGTAATAGTATTAGGAGATAACAATAGTAGTTTAGGATTCTCATTAGCAACCTCAAAGTTGAATGTGCCACTTATCCATATAGAAGCAGGAATGAGAAGCAAAAATTGGATAATGCCAGAAGAAAAAAACAGAGTTGTAATTGACCATCTAGCTGATATGAATATTTGCTATTTACCTGAACATAGGGAGAATTTAATAAAAGAAGGAATAAATTCTCGTAGGTGCTGGGTTGTTGGCAATCCTATAATCGATGTAGTTAACGCTGTAGAAACATCATTTCAACAAGAATCGCCATTTTATTTAGTTACCTGTCATCGAGCAGAAAATATTGAAATTAGAGAAAACTTACTTCAAGTTTTAACATTCCTTGAAAAACTTTACGAAAAAGCTAATATTGAAATTAAATTTATCCTAATGCCGAAAACTAAAACAATGATGGAAAAGTATGGTCTTTTATTTTCCGAAGGTATTAAACCAATTCCACCTCAAGGATTTTTGGAATTCTTGGGTATGGAAAAAAAAGCAAAATTAGTTTTAACGGACAGTGGAACTGTTGTGGAGGAATGTGCTATTCTGGGGACTCCTTGTATGACTATTCGAGAAAGCACTGAAAGAATCGATTTAATTGAACTTGGTGTAAATTCTTTGACGGGTATGGATATAGGGCAGATGCTTGATGCTACGGAATTTACTTTAACGCATAAAATTGAGCCTGTATCTCATTATGGTAAAAATATTGCTGACAAAATTTGTAATGTTTTAATTGGAAATTCGTTAATTTTCTCTAAAAATTATTCAAGATAACTACAAAATTAATTTAGAGCTTTTCTTATTTCTGATTATCCATATAATTTTTTAAATCTTTGATTGCTGCCTTCATATCGACCTTATCAGAAAAAGATTTAAGTAGTGTATAGCTAGATATAAGAGTTCGGTCAACCTTTTCATCTGGTTTATTAACTGGATCGATCTCCAATTCTTTTTGGAATATATCATTAAAAATACTCATCAATTCGTATTTATTTACGATATTATTTGGAGTATAATGATGGATAGAAGATTTATTAACTAAATTCTCATAACTATTTGATGTTATAATTTTCTCGCATAATTGTGCAAATTGGAGGGTTGTGATTCCATTCCATAAGTGGTGCTCATATCCACCAATAGAACCTCCTTTAGGTTGATTAAGAAACCATTCTAGTAAGAAAGACTTCTTTTCCTTAAATTCTGGACCAATTATGGAGCATCTAATAATCAAGGCAGAACCATTGAAGACTTCTCCTAAACTTTTTGATTTTCCATATACATCCAGAGGATCATGCTTATCAGATTCACTATATAATCCTTTCTTGCCTGAATATACACAATCTGTACCAATTTGTATAACTTTAATATTATATTTCTTTGTATATTCTGACAATTTCCATGGAAATTCTGAGTTTATCGAAATTGCTCTCTTGACACCTTCAGGATCGTCGTCTCTTGAGAAGGGTTTGGTGATACCAATGCAGTTAATAATGTAATCCAGTTTTAGTTCAAGAAATTCTTTTCTTTCTAGTTGTGAGATGTTGCAAGCGTCAAACAGAAAAACACCATTTTTTAAGTACTTCGGATCTCTAACAGTTCCATAAACCTTTAATTCAGTGTTATTTGATAGGTAATCAAATACCATAGAACCTAACATCCCACTAACGCCAAGGATTAATATATTAGACATTCTTCTCACTACTTTTTAAATATTTTATTAACGGTTTTCTACTTCCCAAACTTCTTTTCCCCAATAGTCAACAGGGAATCGATAATCGTCACCTTTACTTTCTTCTAAAGAACTAGTTGAAAAGAATTGAATTCGAGTATCTTCTTCCAAAGGTCTAAAGCCATTAGCATATTTAGGGGGGATGAAAAGAACTTGTGGTTTTTTATCTGAGAGGATAAATCGATTAACTTTTTGATTCTTAGAAGGAGATTTAACATCGTCTAGTTCGACAGCCGCTACTATAGCAGATCCTTTCGCTACAAATACATATTTAGCTTCTTTTAAATGCCCATGGAATGCCCGAATTGTCGAGGTTGAAAAATTCTGCACTTGATAAAATCTTTTTACTCCGTAAAAATTAAAATTATTAGCAAAAGCCAGACAACCTCGATCATCTACAGCAACCCCTCCGGGAATTAAGTGTAAATCTCTCATACCAATAGTTCTAGCTATCTTTATCCTTTCGGTTAACTTTAAATTTGAGTATATTCCTTTATTCATTTCTAAAGCCGTTGGAGAATTCTTGATTTCTTCAACTGCATAAGCTATATTGTATTTAAATTCAAAGCCCGTATCGATTAATTTGGAGCTGTCAACCATATAACTCCTTTTATCAGTAACATTTGTGTTTATTTCAACATGACAATCTGTAATCTTTTTTACAATCTCACTTAATTTTAATAGACTTAGGTTCTCGCCTCTTACGTTATATATACCACTTAAGTTGTTTTTAATAACGTGAACAATTGCTCTTGAAACATCTCTTATGTGAACAAACGGACGTTCCTGTTCTCCTCCAAAAACCGTGATTTTATTAAATTTTACCGCTCTTGCAGCAAAAGTATTTACCACTAAATCATATCTCATTCTAGGGCTTAAACCATAAGCAGTCCCTAAACGTAAAACACAGTAATTATCGTTACATATCTCTCTAACTAATCTTTCTTGAGTATATTTCGTTTGACCATAAAAATCAATTGGGAAACCCTCATTTTCCTCTTTCACGAGAACGTTTGGTTCGCTCCCATATATGCTGCATGTGCTAATATGAACTATTTTTTTGTTATATTTTTTACATAGTTCAGCAACATGTCTAGTTCCAATATAATTTATGTCAATTGCATCATTGGTGTCAATTAAACAAGCCGGATCTCCCACAATTGCTGCTAAATTGACAATAACATCGTAGTTTTGGATATGTTTTTTTAATGCGTCCTTGTTTCTTATATCTACATCAATAAATAAGTTTGTAGGTTTGAGCTCTTTATATAGATGATTATCTAAAATCTCAACATTCCAGCCCTCTTCTTCCATAATCTCATATAGAACACTTCCAATATATCCAAGTCCACCTATAACTAACACGTTTGGTGTCATTTTTTATCTCCTTCAACAGATTTTAACAATAAACTAATTTAAAGTTAATTTTTTACCACTATTTATTTCAATTAAATAATACTAAAAATTAAAATTAATGGAAAATCGGTTAATCCGACTCTAGTAATTTTGGAGTTTTACCCTTATCGTTTTAACTTAAAGTTTACTTACGATTTGAGAATACTATATATACTTTTAAATAAATTGCATTTTTTTAATAAAGTAACACATTAATTTGATTCGATTAATTTATGAATATACTTGGATTGCAAGAAACCGACTGGCTAACTCGAGGACCACACACTCAACATCACATATTTGAAAGACTATCCACAAACGATAATTTTCATATAACCGTTTTTGATTACGATATTGATAAAATTTTACGATTGAATTCTCTGATTATAAAAAAACAAGTCTATAATAATGTTAATCGAGCGGTAGATAACTCAAAAGTTTCAATTATTAGAACAGCCCACATTCAAGTACCATATTTAAGAAGGATATCTTCTCTTATAACAACTTTCTTCGATCTATTAAAATATATCAAGAAAAATCGACCAGACACAATTATTGGCTTTTCAATAACTAACGGATTGATTGGGTTGATTTTAGCAAAAATATTTAGAATTCCGTATATCTTCTACTATATTGACTTATTACACACACTCGTTCCAATAACCTATGCTCAAGATTTCGCTCGATTAATTTCACGATATATGTTTAAAAAATCAGATCAAGTAGTTGTCGTTACAAAATTCCTCCATAAATATATATTAAACGAAGGAGTATCACCAGAGAAAGTTAAAATCCTATTGAATGGAATTTCCTTAGAAAATACAATAGTAAATACTGATAGACTTAGCTTCCTTAAATCTAAACTTTCTATTAAGGATGTTGATTTTGTCATATTATACTTGGGATATTTGTATGACTTTGCTGGACTAAAAGAGATAATCAAATATTATCATTCAGATGTAAACAGTGGCAAATTGAACATCAAATTTCTGATTGTAGGTGATGGCGGAATTTACAACGATTTACTTAACTATGTTGAGGAAATAGGTGCAAAATGGGTATCTATGACTGGTAAAGTACCCTTCTTCGAAATCACAGAGTATATTGAGTTAGCAGATTTGTGTCTAATGAGTTTTAAACTTAACGCTGTAACAAAAGATATTACACCAGTAAAAATAATGGAATATATGGCTATGAAAAAACCAGTATTATCAAATAGTTTACCGAGTGTAGTTGGAGAAATTGGAGAAAATAACGGTGTAATTTTCGCGCAAAACCAAGAAGAATTAATAAAAAAAATTGGAGAATTAATTGGAGAAAAAGAAAGTTTAACCAAAATTGGACTCCAAGGTTTTGATCTAATCAAGAAGCACTATGTTTGGCCTAAAATACTAAACAAATTAAAAAAAATTATATTAAATTCAATAAAAGAGAAGAAATATAAAGGATAAGACTTAGTACTCGTATTTACTCCAACTTCGAATAATAAAGTTGCTCCAATTCGTTCAATTTATCGTCCCAATCGAAATTTTCTTGAACTATTTTTCTGCCCTTATTTCCAAGTTGTTCCATTTTATTTCGATTATTTGTCAATTCTACTATTGCTGTTCTTATATCATTACTATTTCCGGGATCAACAACTAAACCAGCACCATCTCTAGCTATTTCAAAAAGCCCATTGGATGTAGTAGTGATAATAGGTAATCCGCACGCACACGCTTCAAGAATACTATTAGGGGCACAATCATATATCGAAGGAAGGCAATAAATATCTGCACCCATATATGCTTCAAACTTTTCCTCATCAGATACCCATCCTGTAATAACAATTTGGCTATTCTTGTCCTTAATTTGAAAGTTTTTCAAAAGTTCACTTAAGTAATCATTCTTTGATCCAACGATAAATAAGAATACCTTAGGATTATTGATTTGATTAACAGCTTCAATGAGATATTTGATTCCTTTAACTTGATCTATGCGACCAAGAAAAAGTATACAAACATCATCCTCTTTTAAATTATATTTCTCTCGAAAAATTTTTCTTGAAGGTAGATTATTAAAATCTCCTAATTTAACACCGGGTTTAATGAGATTTAAATTCTTGAGTCCCAATTCCTCGCAATCTATTTTTTCATTCTCACTCTGAACTACAACCGCTTCAGCATTAAATAAAATTTTTTTCAAAAAAATATTGAATAGCTTTTTCATAAGACCCTTGCTTCTTTGGGAATAATCTGATAAAACACCACTAGTAGTAATGAATAAAGGAATATTATATTTTCTAGATTGTTTGTACGCCCAAAATGTCGATATCGAATAAATATCTAATAAATGGATTACATCGTAATCCTTAATGTGCTTTTTCAATTGTTTTTTCAACGATCTTGGTTGAATTATTCTATGCTTTGAGGCTAAATAATTATTTAAATTCTTAAAATAAAAAATTTCGATTCCATCAATTAGATTTCTTTTTTCTTCAATCCTTCGACCGGGCTCAAGAGCATCTGTTGAAAATACAGTAACCTCGTGACCTTTTTGAGCCATTCCTTTTGCGATGTTATAAGCTAATTGAACTACTCCTCCAAATCGCCATGCTGGAATGAAAAATTGTAAAAGATATAAGATTTTTAATTTTTCCTTTCTTTTCAAAACTATC
>Ga0114921_10000938_pt1 | contig 12774 bp, 10 predicted proteins | sample BentaG_FD_87016 | JGI IMG/M metagenome (GOLD analysis project Ga0114921, IMG submission 87016) | Deep subsurface microbial communities from South Atlantic Ocean to uncover new lineages of life (NeLLi) - Benguela_00093 metaG | ecosystem: Environmental > Aquatic > Marine > Oceanic > Sediment ...
GAAGCTGATTATTTGGCCACAGGCCACCATGCTCGAATCATGTATGATTCTCAAGCTGGGCGCTATCTTCTCAAGAAGGGAAGGGACGAGGGAAAAGATCAATCTTATTTCCTTTATCCTCTCACTCAAAAGCAGCTTTCCTCCACCCTCATGCCTATAGGTCATTTCACCAAAGAAGAGGTGAGAGAAAAAGCTCAGAGATTAGGTCTTCCTGTGGCGCAAAGACCGGAAAGTCAGGAAATTTGCTTTGTTCCTGATAATGATTATGCCCGATTCCTTCGAAACAGAATTCCTGAGGCTTTCACCCCTGGACTCATCGTAAACCTTGAAAATCAAGTTTTAGGCCAACACAAAGGAATTGCGCACTATACCATCGGTCAGCGCAGGGGAATGGGGATTTCTTCATTGCACCCGCTTTATGTCCTAGCCATCTGGAGCAGTAAAAATACAATTGTCGTCGGTACAAATGATCAGCTGTATAAAAAAAGTCTGTTTGCTTCTCGAATTAACTTGATTTCTAGGGCTAAGATCACAAGGCCATTGGTTGTTAAAGCCAAGATCAGATACAAGCACAGGGAAGCAAAAGCCCTGCTCACTTCCATAGATTCAGATCAAGCGCGGGTAGAATTCGAGAGACCCCAAAGGGCTGTTACTCCTGGCCAAGCTGTGGTTTTTTACGATGGAGATATCGTCGTGGGCGGGGGGATAATAACAAGTAGTAATAAATAAGGTTAAAAGATTTAAGATTTCGAGGAATCAGATTTTCTTTTTTTTTAAAAATTTACTTACAATTGCTTTGAATACTATTCTGAAAAGGAGCTTAAGATTTCGTGTTTCCAGCCAGGTTTTTTTATAAGTTTCCTGGCCAGAAACGATGTTGAAAAACGCTCGACTCAAGGCTTGTTCTTTTTTTGCTGTTTCTAAAACACCGTCCAATAGGCCATTTTTAGTAGATTGGATTGTTAAAAATCTTAAGATTTTCCCGTATGGAATGTCATCGGTCAATTCGGAGCAGTTCTTCAGATATTTTTGAAAGGCTTCTTTTGAGATCCCGTGATTGACAAGAGCCTCAGCTGCTCTTATTCCTGTAATTACAGCCGAATTAATTCCTTTTCCTTTAAAGGGGCGATTTAAACCTGCTGCATCTCCTACCAAAACATACCTATCCCCGGATGCACCTTTGGCAGGGAGAGTGGGAAATTTTCCCTTGAAGTAATAGAGATGAGGGAAGAAGTTAGCTGTATTATCGGGCAATGCTTTCCTTACAGAAGGGAGCTTCAGAAATTTATCCATCATATCTGAATCAACTTTTTTCCCGGCTATATTCAGGCTGAGATGATTACCTTTAGGAGTAATGGCTCCAAATTCGACGTGAGGAAGGGAAGAGGGAAGAAAGGCATGAAGATAATCTCCGAATTGCTTCATAGCTTTATCTCCCGGATGAATTTTGGTTACGATTGAGTAGAGAAATTTGGGTTGATAATAAGGAGTTGTCCTTTCAAAAATCTTGGCCATGCCGTCGTCCAGGCCGAAGGCTCCGACAACAACATCAGCTTTTATATTATTACTTTCACTGTAAACCATAACTCCATCAGGGCTGAAATCAAGATCAGTCACTCGAGCAGGAACAACCTCGATTCCCCTTTCTTTCGCTTTCTGAAAAAGGTAGTTGTCAAATTCAACTCTTCGGCAGGCATAAGAAGGATCATGCTCCCCTGATAATTTCAGCACATTATTATCCGAATAGATAAAGTAGCCGTTTATTTCTTTTTGAATGATTTGCCAGGGAAAGGGAATTCCTAATTCCTGTTCCATAACTTTTTCTAAAGGAGGAGAAAGCACGCCCAGGCACTGGTTATAATAACTCTTTTTTTCAAATCTTTTACCTTCATAGATAATAATCCTGGGCTTTATTCCCTGTTGAATAGCTAATTTCTTAAGCTTAAGAGCACAGCTGGATCCTGCAGGCCCTCCTCCGATAATGACAACCACATCATTATTTTTAAGAGGTCCAAGTTTTCTCACTAAAGAAGGCGATTTTTTAGTTTTACTCATAGAGGATTTCAACTTCTGAAGAAGCTTCGTTATAGTATTCCTTAGTAGAGCAATCTGCAGTTTAGGATCTAATGATATCTTGAATATTTCACGGTAGGGAATGTTGCCAGTGAACATGTTCCAGAGGATTGATCGTATTTTCTTTGTGGAATCCTTATTTCCCTTCTGTTTGGCTAAGGATAAATGGGATTGCGTCAGGAGAGGCACAGAAGAGATTAAATCATTTATCAAGAAAAGGAACTGACCATAGTAATTGTCATGGATGATTAGTTTTTTCGCTTGTTTATAATAAGAAGAAAAAAAAGAGGAGACATCAATTCCAGAGCAGAAAGCAGTCTCTGCTGCCAATTTGGCCGTGATAAAAGCCGATTCAATCCCGTTTTTGTAATGGCGAGAGAAACTGGGGTCACCTATAATCACTAATCGATCAGCGAAGGGATTCTTTGAGGGAGAGACAACTATTTTTGGATAACAAAAACAGTGAGGTTTAAGACCTGGAATCCTGTTTTGAATTTCTTCAAGCTCAAGAAATTCAGAGAAGATATCTTTGGTAGCGTCTTTTTTCCCGATTAAAGTTATCGTAATGTAATCTCCTTTGGGTATGACCGTGGCATACCTTAAAACTTTTGATTTCGGCAGGTAGACATGGATATTGTTGCCAAAATGTTTAAAAACTTCTTCTTTTCCGAGTTTAAGTTCTGCCTGGAAGGTGATGATAGTTGAAGGAGGTTTGTAGCCAAAGCCAAGATTCTCGATTTTTTTCATCAGATACACATTTACTCCAAAGGCTCCTACAGCTAAATCGGCATCAAATTTTTGAAGATTGTCCCTTTTTCCAAAGGATAAGCTTACGGGTCTGGTTTTATCCTCAGGCAATTTTATTTCCCAGACAGGGAAGGGTATAACCTCTGCTCCTCTATCTTGAGCCCAGGACAAGAGAAAATCATCGAAACTAACGGTTTCCGGGAAGGTGGAATAGCGAGGACCGTTGCCTCTAAAAACCGTAGCTATCTTATTTTTCTCATTTTCGGCACAAGAAAGGTCCAAGCGTTCGCTGTCTACATGGAGGCAGTATCCTTCCACTCGGTTGATTATCCTTTTTTCGGGAAGAAATATACCCTCTTCTTTCAGTTTTTGGTTCAAGCTCTCGGCTATGACCCCTGCGCAAAGGTTGCACCCTTTTGGTCCTCGTTGCAAAAAATCTTTGCCGTCAAAAATAGTTATAGAGACGTCAATCCCTTTTTCCAAAGACCATTTTTGGGCGAAGTGGGCAAATAAGGAACCTGCCGGACCTCCGCCGATTATGGCAATTTTAGAGCCATCTCTAAGGGCGAGCTCCCTTGTCATGCGTCATATTATACTACTTTTTCTATTTTAACGATAGATTCAATTAGAAAAATCGTAGAATTCTGTAATTGACCAAAAATATGTCGTCCACAGCTTATCCCATTCCTTTTTTATTTGATTTCAATGGAGCATTTATTTGAAAAAATCTTTCTTTTAGAGCTTTTATCAAAATTCCAAGAAAAAGGTATAGTGCAGACGTTGAGGATGTGTTTAACGTGCAGATACTTTGAAATGAATGCCTTCCCTGATTCTGAAAAACCCCATCTTTGCCAGTTGACAGAAAGAGCCTTTGCTGATAATAAGTTAAAGGTGAGATGCGAAAGGAATAAACAAGGTTTTTGAACAGAAATAAAAGAGTGTAATTTTTAAAAAGAAGGTAAAAGCATGTTACAAAAAAAGAGAAACGTCAAAAGAAAAGGTAAGGAATACACTTCAATAAATTTGATTTTCCTTGTATTCGCTGTTTTATTATTCGTCAATTCTTCCCTCAAAGCCAGCACCTGTATTAAATGCCACTCCAAGATAACACCCGGCATCGTTACCCAGTGGAAAGAAAGCAAACACTCAAAGGAAGATGTTGATTGTTCTGTATGTCATGGTGAGCATAAATCTGCAGAAGATTTGGATAAACTAAAGATGCCAAACCCTGAAACCTGTGCAACTTGTCATGAAACTCGGGTCGAGGAGTTTAAATCTGGAAAACACAGTCTTGCGTGGGTTGCCATGAAAGCTATGCCCATGCTTAGGCACCAGCCAATACAGGTAACGGGCAAAACAGGCTGTAAAGGATGAAGTGGATGTCATAAAATCGGAGTCAAATCCGAGGAGGAGATTAAATCAGGGAAATTCTGGTATGGAACAGGTTCCTGTGATGCCTGTCACACAAGACATAAATTTTCTGTGGCAGAGGCAAAGGATCCGAGGACGTGTCAAACCTGTCATATGGGTTTTGACCATCCCCAGTGGGAAATGTGGTCAACCTCAAAGCATGGAACAATATGGCAGATAGAAGGAAACACGGGCCGAGCTCCAACCTGCCAGACCTGTCATATGTCTGAAGGGAATCATGCTGTGATGACTGCCTGGGGATTTCTTGCTTTGAGAGTTCCTGAGGATGATGAAGAATGGTGGAAGGATAGAGTTACAATACTCCAGGCTCTTGGTGTTCTTGATGAAAAGGGGAATCCTACTGAAAGGCTTGAAGTTGTTAAACGGGCAAAGGTAGCCAGACTTACAAAGGAGGAGTGGACAGCAGAAAGGAAAAAGATGTTAAAGGTGTGTTCCAACTGTCACTCAGGAAGGTATGCTCAATCTCAATTAACATCTGGAGATTCGATTTTAAAAGCTGCTGATAGACTTATGGCAGAGGCAATTCTTTCGGTTAAAGAACTCTATGATAAGGGCATTTTGAAAAAGCCAGAGACCTGGCAATTTGCACCTGACCTTCTACAGTTTTATGAAGCAAAATCTTCTGTTGAGCAGGAGCTGTATGTTATGTTTCTTGAATACAGGATGAGAACTTTCCAGGGGGCCTTTCATATGAATCCTGATTATATGCACTGGTATGGCTGGGCAGAGATGAAGAGAACGCTGCAGAAGATAAAGGAGGAAGCCAAAAGCCTTAAAGGGGCAGCATTGAAAAGAGAAAAAACGTCCTGGCAAAAGTAATTCTGGGGACACAATATTTAAATTCTTAGCTTATTTTTTTTCTGGGACGGGATGTTTTATCTTTTCCCAAAAACCATTGAAATCAAAGGGTTTTTCGTGGGAATCCTCATGACAGGTTAAGCACTGTGCTTTGATGGCTTCAATCGAATCATAAACAATAAGGCCATTCTTTACAGACTCTTCCCTATCTTTCATAATGCTCATTTTTTTGTAAGCGCTCCCTGGACCATGACAGACTTCACAGGTGATTCCTTCCTCTTTAAGCTCAGGAGCTTTTTCGAAAAGCGGGGAATGGCATTTGAGACATTCTGGATTTTCTGGTGCGTTTGGTTCTTTAGCTTTCACTTCTTCAGAAGTTAAGGCCAGAAAAGATTTGGAGTGTTTGCTTTCCTGCCAGATGGGAAATTGCTTTCCCTTCTTTTCGGATTTGTGGCAGATTTTGCATTTTCCGGCACCAATATAAGTAAAATCTTGACTGAAAAGACCGATAATGAAGACAAAGGTAATGAAAATGATTGATATTAAAATGATTTTTTTCATTATATCCTTCTTTTTCAATTTGGAAATATTCTATTTGAGAATCATTACCTTGTCAACGCATCGCATATTTTGCCATCTCTCATTTTTTCTTATTACTTTCTTTTTTCAAGGTAAAAATATTTTCTTGTACGGTTTGCTGCTTCCTGGTGGTCTCTCGCCCTTCCAAAGTTCATTTTATCCTGTTTCGAAAGAGCGAAAACAGAGCGAGAGAGTCCTCTTGTGATGCCCCACAGGCTCTGATCCTGGGAGTTTTTTTTTGGTCTGAGAAAGAGTTTTAGGGGCCATTTCTAAGTCGTGCGCTGGAGTTCATTTTTATAGTCTGGGTGCTCATAGAGGGCAGGCATCCGGTTTATAATCCAGCGGTAGACAAGGATTGCACTGGTGATCACGGTAATGATAATAATGAATTCCTTACAGTGGATAAGTTCGCGATGGGGGAGGTTCCAATTGAAGGCGATGAGTGACGCATTGAGCCGATTGAGGATGATTCCTAGGTAGGGGTTTGATTTATCAAACCCAGTTTATCTTAAGCAGAAGTCTTTTTAGTAATCTGCTTTATTTTAAGAAATAGGCCTATGGCTAAAAGGAAGAGGAAAATGGTGGCAATGATCAGCCCTGTCTTTCTGAATTTTGCTTCCTTTAAGGCTGCTTCTCCGGCCATCGTGACTTCAGCTAGGACTTTTTCTCCTTCTTCAATTTTCTCTTCAATCTCTACAAGTGAGAAGCTGTGGGTTAAATTTCGAACCAGGATTAGGGCGGTGTTTGCTTCTGTTAGCCTGAATTTGGGATCGCTTACTTCTACTCCCTGTCTATCTGCTCGCTCCAGTAAGTTATCGGCAAGGCGGATTTTTTCTTTGAATTGCTCAAGTTTTCCCTTAATGCGTGAAGCTATCTGGTAGGGCCTGGAATCAGGCTCATGACACTGAATGCAGACAGCCTTTTCTCCCGTGCCAAGCATTTCATCTGAGGGAGGAAGAATTTTATGGTTTCCGTGACAGACTTCGCACTCGGATATTCCCATTTCATCATATACCTTTTTATGGATACTTTGGGAGAAAAGTTCTCCTGCGCTCGGATGGCATTGCCGGCAGACATAGGCGATTGAAGTTACTTCTGGCGGAGCAGCACCGTGATTGCCATGGCAGTCATTGCAGACAGGGGCGGAGAGGTTCTTTTTTTCAAAAAGGGCATGGGCATGGACACTCTCTTTGTAATCATCCCACTGTTGGGTGGGGATTTTATAACCTCTCATGTACTCTTTATCAGAGTGACAGCGGCTGCACGTTTGGGGTATATTCCAGGGGAATGTCCAGGATTTGGGATGGGTGGCAGCTTGGATGCTATGAATACCATGGCAGTCAGTGCAGACAGCGACATTTGTATCGCCTTTTATTAAAAGCAGGCCGTGCTCACTGGTCCGGTATAAAGCTAGCTGATCGACTCTAAGGCTGGGGTTGAAACGCCTCATGTAGCTGGAATCAGAATGGCAGGAGGCACAGAATTCAGGAATATGAGATCTTTCAGGAGTTCCCTTAAAAGTTTTATCTTTAGCCAAATCAATATCTTCTTCAGCAGGATTTCCTCCATGGCAGTCCTTACAACTCATACCGAATTGACGATGGATGTCTCCTTTAAAGGCTTCAACAGGAGACTGAAGTTCATCTTCCAGCTCTTTGTGACACTCGATACAGGAATTGGTTTGGGAATAGAGGCCAAGATGAGAAAGGAATATCACGAGGATCACCGGGCTAAATAAATAAATGATTCTCCTCATTTTCGATACTTCCAAGTTTTATAAGCCTGGGAAAAGATATGTCAAAGCAGTCATCACTATTATATACAATAAAATGATCCAGCCTATGAAAGAAATAACCGGACTTCTTTTTTCCTTGGCCGCATGGCGATCCAGGAAAGGAACAAGCATCCAGAGCAGGCCCCCAATCATAAAGCCAAAAACAGCTAAAATTTCTCCTTCAAAGGAAAAAATATGAGAAGGTATGATTTTCAGAGTTGTGAACATAAAAGTAAAATACCATTCAGGTTTTATTCCGAGAGGTGTTACAGCAAAAGGGTCTGCTTTTTGGCCGATTTCCCAAGGAAAAAACACACAGAGCACACCGATAAGAGCCAGAATAAGCATCCAGCCCAGGGAGTCTTTCAGGATGAAATTGGGGAAAAAAGGAACCTCTTTGACCTCCTTTTTAGCTAAACCGATAGGCTTGCTCATCCCTAGTATCTGGACTAAGAGGATGTGCATTCCCAGAATTATGGCTGTCAACAAAGGGAGTATCCCTATATGAAGCCAGAAAAAGCGAGAAATAGTGGCCCCAGAAACCTCAGGTCCTCCCAAGATAAAATTCTTGATGTGCGTTCCAATCAAAGGCAGGGTCCCCGCAATATCGGTTCCTACACGGGTGGCAAAAAAGGAAAGTTCATTCCAGGGAAGCAGGTATCCGCTGAAACCAAAGGCAAGGAAAATCAGAAGAAGGAAAAACCCACTGATCCAGGTTAATTCCCGTGGTGGTCTGTAAGCTTTGAGAAAGAAAGCGCTGAACATGTGAATGAATATAGCCCCGATGAGAATATTTGCGGACCAGCTATGAACAGAGCGTATCAGCCAGCCAAATTTGACTTGGCTCATGATGTATTGAATGCTTTCGTAGGCAGAATCTGTGGATGGTGTGTAGTAAAGGAGGAGCAAGATGCCGGTGAGAACTTGAATAACAAAGAGAAAAAGACAGATACCTCCGAAATAATACCAGAAGGAATGCTTGTGTTCAGGGACCTTCTTTTTTTTGGCAAACTGAGCAAGCTCGGAGAGCTTAAAACGTGAATCAAAATAGGAAAGAATTCTTTGAATAAAAATTTTCACTTTAACTTCTTTTTGAAACAACGATTTCGTCTCCAGAGATTTCCACGTCATAGGCTTCCAGAGGCGAAGGCGGAGGTCCAGAGACAACATTTCCGCTTAAATCGAATCTTCCGTTGTGACAGGGACAGAGAATAGTCCCCGTATCACTCTCGTAGAGAACAGTACAGGTGAGGTGAGTGCAGATAGCAGAGAAAGCTCTTAACTCACCCTCAGTAGTGTTTATCAGAATGCCAGGGGAAGTTCCAAATTTAAAAATTTTATAGGTATTGGGTGCGAGTTCGCCTACCTTGGCAGCTGTAATTTTTTTTATGACAGCCTCAGTTTGCTTGGTCGGGAGGACATAGCGAATAACTGGATAGAGAAAAGCTATAATCGTACCAACCAGACTTCCTCCCAAAAAAAAGTTAATGAAATTTCTTCTCTTCATTTAATGACTTTTTTTCCTAAAGATTCTAGTCTATTTTGGAAATTTGTCAACGTTTCTTCTATAAATGAGTAGTTATGAATTCCAGAACTCCCGTCAAGTTCAATTTTGCGAAGAGTATATTCAATGTTCAGGAGCTGAGTTTTTTCCACCTCAGATAAACTGAGTTTTTTCTTTCTCTTTAGAGAATTCTTCAGAGAATCGATGAGATCTCTGACTGAATTCTGCCATTCAATGAAAATCTCTTCATACTCTTTGTCATGGCAATCAAGACATTTCATTGCCTTAGGGCGAAAGATTTGATTCTGAGGGTTAAGATGGCAGTCTGCACATTCTGTCTCAGCTTCAGACATTATATCCTCTGGAATGTTATAACCGTTTAATTGGCCTCCTTGGTAAAAGATTTTCTGTAATTGATGGCAAAGAGTACAGTCTTTTTTTGGGTCCTGGTGGTGGCAGACAGCACAGCTTCGTTTTGAGGCGATAAATTCTCCATGTTTTCTGACATTAGAATGGCAGGTGCTACACTGTATTTTTTGTTCAATCAAATGTTCTTGATGAGGAAAGTTTAAACCGAAGATTTGCCTGTTAATTTCTTCAATCCCAGCGTGACAGTTGTAACATTGAGTAGGAATTTCTTTGGCCACAGCCAAAAAAAGTTCTGGTTTATAAGAAGAACCTATAACCTGAAGGGCCTCCACTACTTTGTTATAAGAAGCGGAAAGCAGTTCCTGGGAGTATTCAATATTATGAACACTCTTTCCTCGTTCGACAATATCAATATTAAAGGCGGCTTCTTCAAGGAGCTTTTGAGCCTTTTGCTTCTGAGCGCTTTTGGTGCGCCTTAGTTCTTGGATTGCCTTTTTATAAATGTTCTTGATTTTGCTTAATTTTTTATCCGTGGAGATTTCCCAATCCTTCATAATTCTAGCAAAGCCCTTCCCATGGCAGGATTCACAGGCTTTGGCTTTTGAGACGAAAGTCTCACTTTTTATTATTCTTCCGCCCTTTTCTTCGTGGAAAATATGGCAGCCTTTACAGCTCAATCCCTTTTCCAGCATTATATTAGGTACAGGATGGGAAATTCCTTTGCCTCCTTCTCCGGTAAAAAGGATTTTTTGAGCTTTGTGATAGTCTGTATGGCATGTCTGGCAATCGGCTATAGTTTCAATATCTTTGACAATCTTGTGCTGAATGTCCAAATGACACTGGTTACATTCTATCTTATGAGAATAGATATGAGTGGAATGCATAAGGTCTGTATCATCGTATTTATTCAGCCTGTCTGTTTCCCAGTGGCATTTATAACAATTTTCTCGAGGAACTTCTCCATCACCGATGATAGTATGGCTGTGGCATTTGTTGCATTCAAAACCGTTATCAAAAACAAGGGAGTGATTGAATCTTGAAGTATTTTCTGAAATCAAATCTTCCTTATGGTGGCAGTGATAACAATCGCCTATTCGGGGATAATGTTCACTTTCTTTGAAATGGCAGATAAAGCAGGTGCTTTCGGTCACAGTAATGTGTTCACCCTGAACAATCTGGGAATGGCAGCTTGTGCAACGGAGTTGCTTGCCTCTCTTTAAGTCAGCAAAGTGAATTTTATGGTCAAAGACAGTTTTTTTGAATTTCACTTGCCCTTCTAAGAACCTTTTCTCATGGCATCCCTGGCGAAGACAGCTTTCATCGGGAATTTCAGCCCAGGGTTTTGATTTCAGGTAGAGCTTGGTCCAGTAGCGGCCTACCTGCATGAGCCCTTCTATCTTGGCCCTGACTTTTGATCTAGGTCCGGGCGCATAGTGGCAGGTGGCGCATTCGATGTGGCTGTGGGAGGATGTCTTCCAGCTCTGGTAAAAAGGCTTCATGTAGTGGCAGGAGGAGCAAAATTTGGAATGAGATGTATATTCTACAGAGGCCAGAAAAAGAAGAAGGATAAATCCTGTAACAGAAAGGATGATTATTCTTTTTTTCTTTTTTTTCTTCCTACTCGCTTCGCTCGATTTAGACATACTAGGCTAGCCAGTGAGTCAATCTTGTTTATTTAGTTTATTTGGTCAGGGTCTGATAAATAAAACCCCTGCCAATTTATTCTATCTATTCCTGACTTCCTTCTATGATCAGTTTAAGGTTGTTCTTTATTTTATCTTACGTATTACTTCTTAGGTCTTCCTATCCTCAGTTTGGAATTTTGAGATTTGCCTCTCTTGCCCTTTGAGCAATTTTCACCTTATTGAAATACGGAGTTCCCCAATCACAGAACAAGGGATTATGCATAGCTGTGTAAACCTGCAAGTAGATAATTTACGCCAAAGTAAGTAAAGAGAGCAGCCAAAAAACCAATGATAGCTATGAGAGCAGAGAGGAGCCCTTTCCAGCCCATGACGACACGTGTATGGAGATAAAGGGCAAATACGAACCAGGTAATCAGGCTCCAGACTTCCTTGGGATCCCAGCTCCAGTATCTTCCCCAGGCTTTATAGGCCCAGATCATGCCAAAAACAAGGCCTCCAAGGGTAAAGAGAGGAAAACCTATGGCAATACATCTATAACTTATGGAGTCGAGTTTTTCAGCCGAAAATCCAGGCTTCACCCCTTTGCCTGTTTCCTCCATTAACCTAGCCACGAGATACATGATGCTGGTGATAAAAGCCACCGCGAAGAAGGCTTCCCCGAGGAGGGTAACGGATACATGAAGCCACAGCCAGTAACTTTGGAGAGCAGGCACAAGGGGAGCTGTCTCTTTAGGCATTAGTGGCGAAGAAGCTAAAGCCATTAGGGCGATAACGATAAGCATAAAATAGGGCCCTGCCTTTCTAATTCTGAATTTCCCCTCTATAATGATATAAGCAAGGATAGAGGACCAGGCTAGAAAAGAAAGGGATTCGTACATATTAGTAAAAGGTGCGTGGCCGCTTTCCACAGTGCGCAAGATAAGAGCCGCTGTATGGATCATAAGGCCGAAAGCAGCTATTGCATACCCAATAGTGGCCAATATTTTTTCTTTTGAGAAAAGGAAAAAAAAGTAAAAAAATGCTGAAAGAGCGTAGATAATAAAGGTTATTAAAAATAAAGTCGATTCAAATAAGCTTATGAGGGATGAAGTTGAATCAGTCATTTCAATATCCTTACGAAAGTCATTATTTTCTCGAATTCAGACTGAAAGGTCTCTCTGTTTTTGGAGGCAATTCCTCCTGCCATAACTTCTGTTTTGCCCTGGCTTTCTTCCAGAATAACTTTAATTTCCCTGGTTGGCCAGTAAAAGGCTAAAGCGAGGCCTATCATTACCAAAGCGCATCCTATCCAAATGACGTTTACGCCCGGGTCCTTAGCTGCCTGGATTTCTGAATACTGGCTATCCTCAAAGTTATTGATGAGTTCAAAGGATAAATCTATTTCTTTTTTTGAGTGAATACGGGAAAAGTCAGGATATCTGGAAAATATCCAGGCCGAAAAGATTTTTTCATCTCCTTGCCATCCTTCAATAAAAGCTGCAGGATTGTTGGGCTCAAGAGAGCGGGTTGTGATCTCGTTATTTTCGTTTATAACGAAGTCAGGAATAAAATGGAGGGCAGCAATATGGATGTTTCCATCTTCGAGCCTCGCTCTTTCGCCAACTTTAAGTTTGAGTTTATCCAGGAAGACAGGATCATTTCTTTTCTTGACCCAGATTTCCAAGGAAATGTTATCCCAGTTCCAGCCATGGTTGTATTGGTAAAAGACAAACCCTTTGTAAGAAAGGGGATGATTCACCTCGATTGTTTTGCTGAACAGGGGTTTCTCTTCTTCGAAAACGGTAAGAGTGCTTTTCCAGTCTCTGATCCTGCCGTCAGGGTAGTACTCTGTTTCGAATTTATCCAGCCTGAGC
>Ga0114921_10000939_pt1 | contig 12773 bp, 14 predicted proteins | sample BentaG_FD_87016 | JGI IMG/M metagenome (GOLD analysis project Ga0114921, IMG submission 87016) | Deep subsurface microbial communities from South Atlantic Ocean to uncover new lineages of life (NeLLi) - Benguela_00093 metaG | ecosystem: Environmental > Aquatic > Marine > Oceanic > Sediment ...
ATCAGGGGATTACGTTTCAAAAAGGTCGTTTTGGAGAGCTCTCGCGCTTAATTCGAGCGCGCAGTTGTCATCATGTGTATTTTTCCGGGGAATACAGAAACATTGCCGCTGGCATGACCCTAGTTCACTGAAAAACTCCGATATACACAGTGAGCCGGCTCCCATGATAACGAAGCTTGACTATCTGGGAAGCGTAATCGACGTGAGAAGGAGTAATAATGTCGCGCGCGCGAGGAGCTTTTCCGAAGAGCTAGCCTTCCGCTGTCTAACCCGGTTACAGAGGCGCTCGAAATAAATTTATGTTAATGTCGATTTAAGGGGAACACAGCTTGTAGAGGGACGAAGGCTGTGCACTCATGCCGGTAGGAGTAGATTTTTATTTTTAATTATTAAAGCGAAGAGGCAGACGATCACAGCAGAGAGCGTTCCTAAGGGCACCTCGGGAATCACAAAGAGTTCTGCGATGACAAACAGCTCCGTGGTCGTGGATAATCCGACTTTATCGCCCAGACCTATTAGATTTTGAGTGCTATCATGGTATAGATATAGTTCAGGCCACACAGACCTCGTATAAGCCTTCACCTCGATTACCTTTCCTGGTGTCGATGGCACCGTGAGCTGTACCGAAACCTCACCCGCGCCGTTGGTGATGCCCTCGGTCTTGCTTAGAACTCCGGCGGTCGTTGTGAACATGATCAATACGTTGGGTCTTCCAGTCGTTATTTTGGCCGTCAAGGTTACTTTTTCGCCGGGCTCGACGACATCGTCATAGGGAAGCCAAACCAGATCGTCAGTGCACCTTATCACATCCTTGCCGCTGGCCTCAGAAGCCAGGGCGTCTCCGTATCCCGATGGATCGGACCCGCTCAGTATCTTCCAGATGGCCCCCTGGATCTTCGCCGCTGTGAGGTCGTCTTTAGGAGGGTCATACCATGAAAGGATATAGCTTATAGACCTCCATGTTGGGGTGTCACCCACACTGCTGGGCTCGTATTGATACTCCTGTCCCGTATGAAGAATGGCATCGTACTGCATGCAGTAGGTCCGAGTATGCGTCCCTGAGGGTGGAGTTCCATCGTATTGTATGTGAATCTCCCCCACCCAGTAGGTGCCCCCGCCCATCGAGAAGGTTTTCCCCTTCCATGCAACCGGTTTATTGATTCCGTATATGTACACCGGCACAGTGCTTGAGGATCCGGCAATGGCAATATTCAACGAAATAAGAAATAGAACTAAAAAAGACGCAGCTAGCAACTTTTTATAAATTAATCGTGATCGTCCGTATCCATTAATCAAATATTTCACGGATACGATGTTATCCATAAGACGTTATTCAAGTTTTTATCATGATAATTCATCTAGATATTAAATATATATATTTCCTCTTGATACCCCCCATGAAATCTGGGCGTAATCTAACAACACATTAATCTTTTAAATCCATCGTTCAATATTATCATAACATTCGCATCTTCGAAAATAGGGTGAGGCCGATATCATCTTTATGAGTCCGCGCGCGCATTTTGGGGCGATGGCGCGCGCGGACGCCCCTGTCCACGTGGAGCCAGCCGTACTATGGGGTCAAGCTCCAGTGGGTTTGGCAGGGGCATATGGATCCGAATTTTGGTAGGTATTTACTTTTGTGGTTTTTAATAATAGTTCCACTCTTCATAAAATGGGATTCAGCCCTCGGTATTTTCCTTCATCTATTTTAGATCGTAAGCCTAGATGATATCTCAATAGAATTCTATCATTCGCGTTTTAATTTATGGTTTGATTCATGAATATTGTTACTGAAAATTGTTTCTATATGATTTATAAGTTTGCATGACGCGCGAAAACGTGGCTGTTCGAAGACTTGAAGGTCAATGCGCGAGGTGTTTACATGAACGAAGCTGAAAGTGTTATGCGTGATCGATGTAGAAGATGGGCACTCCAAAAATTTGAGGAGTTAGGTATAGAGCCCATACCCTTAGATGGTTCAGAAGGAAATTCTGAAGAGACCTCTTCTGACGGTGAATTGACTATGAGTTCAACGACGAAATACACAATGTGGATGTTGAAGAACGAGCTGTCACGCAAGAAGGCTTAGCCGCCTCCTCCCTCTCTTCCAATCTTCGGTGAAAAAATCGAACAAGACGTAAGGCTTCAGTTAATTACTATTCCCGTGGAAGAACAGCTCTTCCGATGACGTCCTTCAATTTAGGAGACCCCGACGTATTTCGGGATTGATGTCTGATTCAAACGCGCGAAGAAGGAAGATACATTCTAAGGTCGCCTAGGTATCCCTAATTCGTCTAAGAGGGGCAGGACCTTCCCCGCAAAACGCTCAAGCTCGGCTCTGGCCTCGACACGGCCGGAGGGCGGTATTATCCTGCCTCCTTTGATGACGAGCTGAGGTTCTCTAAGGATCCGTATCTCCTCGAGGGGGTTTCCATCCACGACGACGAAATCAGCCTCCTTGCCCTTCTCGACGGTTCCCACGGTATCTCCCACCCCCGAAGCGGCTGCGGATTTCTCGGTCGCCGCCGTAATGGCGTCCATCGGTGAGGCGCCGCCTCGCACCCACATCTCAAGGGCCAGGGACATGAGACCGGTCTGGAAGAGCCTCAGGCCGTCGGTTCCAGGCAGCATCTTAGCGCCTGCCCCTCTAAGACCCCGGAAGTTCTCGAAGGACCGTTCTTGGCTTACGGGGTTCAGCCGGGTGGGGCCTAGGATGTTGTCGACGAAGATCCCGTTTTTCGCGATCTCCTCGGCGACGTCCTCCCTGAACTCGTGGCGGACCCCTCCTTTCCCATCCGGCTCTAGGAAGGAACAGTGCTCGATGATGTCCACCCCCGCGTCGACGGCGTTGATTATGGCCTGGGTGGCGTGGCAGTGCGCGGTCACGGTCTTCCCCAGTCCGTGGGCCACGTCCACCGCGGCCCTTATCTCCTCCACCGTGTAGGATGGGAGATCCCTCCTGGTGCCGACTGTGCCCCCACCCGAGGTCATGATCTTGATGAAGTTCACCCCTTCCTTCAGGAGCTGGCGGGTGATCCTCCTAACCCCCTCGTACCCGTCGGCCTCCGCGTTGCAGTAGTGGAAGTGGCCCCCGGTCATCGTGATGGACCTCCCGCAGACGAGGAGGCGAGGGGCGAGGATGAGGCCGCGCTCAGTGGCCAGGCGGAGGTCGAGGGCGACCCTGTTCCGTGCGCCCAGATCCCTGGCGGTTGTGACCCCGGAGTCCAGGGTGCAGCGGGCGTTGACGACTCCAGAGATGAGCTGGATGCTGTCGGGGGTGCTGAACTGCTCCTCGTAGTTCTGCCCAGGGCCGATGGCGAAGTGAAGGTGGGGGTCGATGAGCCCGGGGAGCACGGTCATTTTTGAGCAATCGATCTCCTCGGCGCCCCGAGGCACGTCGATGGAGTTCCCTTCACCCACGTCGGCTATTTTGGAGCCGTCGATCAGAACTGTTGTACCCTCTAAGGCATCGCCTTTACCCGTGATCAATCTGCCACATCTGAGAACCTTCAACAGAGTTCACCGGATGGTAATGAAATATGCTAGTGTATATTTAACATTCAACAAAGGGTTGTTACAAATATGCTTTGATCTGCTATTTTTTCTCGACCGATTTAAAGATGGTGAAGCCGCAATGGCCGCAGGTGAACCTGTCGCCGTGGTCGGCCATGAAGTATCCCCTCCCGCACCGGTTGCAGAAGGGCAGCCTCCTCTTCAGCTTCCCGTCCTCTATGATGTACTGCTTATGGGTTCCCTTCTCCGACATCAGCCGCCCTCCTCCGCAGACGCCTCCTGCGGGGTGTTCCTCCTGATGATGTGCTCAGGTTCCACCTCGAGGGCCCTCGATTCCTCGTCGTAGACGTGTGCGAGGCCGACAGTCAGGTGGGTCCCGGTCTTCGTCTCCATTTTTCTGACCCAGACCTTTTCGAGGCCGGTCTTCATGATGGCCGCGAGCTCCCTGCGAACCTCGACCCTCCCCGGAGTCGAGGCCTCATGTATCTCGAAGGCTACCTCCCTTCGTTCTATGAGAGGGTTCGTCCTCGTCGAGGCCACCTTTACCTTCAGCTCACCTCTCCTCCATCCGGTTCATGAAGCCCTCCGCCCAAGTCTTCCGCTCCTCCGTGACCCTGACGAGGACCATCCCCACCAGGGGCTGGCCGTAGACGATGACCGATGCAAGCGGCATCAGGACGATGAGGGGCAGTACCAGTAGGTCCTCCTCTCCCTCAACGATAACCGCCACGCCGCTTTTAAGCCTTACCGCCTCCCCCAGCGCCCTCCAGGCGTCGGCGTCTATGGTGCCGGGTTGGTTCCGGGCTGGGATTTTGGCTCTGTCGTCGAGTTCCAGGGGCTCGACGCTCACCCGCATGACCCGGTGGTCGACCACAACGATGTCCGGATGGAGCCCGGCGTCGAGGAGGTTTCCGGACGTGACATCCCCCACCGTCGCGAGCATGGGAGGCCGCATCCGCTTGAGCATCTCCCCGAGGCGGGCGACCGTCTCGCGCGGCTCCCCTTCAAGCAGCAGGCCCAGGGGCATCTTCAGCTCGGACCTCATGCTCTGGGGTAGGATAAGGGTCTTCCTTAGGGCCGTGCGCCCGACGGTGTGGTCGCCCTCACCGTATCCTGAGGGCGTATTTGCCTTCCTCCTTGAGGTCGATCTTCTCGGCGAGCTGGGAGTTCTCCGGGTCGAGGACTATGAGGAGGCCTGAGAAGTCGTCGCTGAGGTCGGTGCTCCTGCATATGGGGCAGGCGTTCTCCTCGGTTATGATCTTACAGGTCCTGCACGCCCTGGGCCTCATGGGCGCCTACTCCTCCTCCGTGGTCGCATGCAGGCTCTTTACCTCCTCCTCGATCCAATCCAGTTTCCCGAGGAAGGGTTGCCGGGCCGTCACCCCTATCTTGCCTGAGCTGCGGCCCCTGGGGAAGGAGACGGCGACGATCCTTACGCGAAAAACGTCGCCCCTCTGGATGGTCCGCCCGCTCTCCTTGCCGAGGAGGACGCCCTGCTTCTCGTCGTAGGAGATGAAGTCGTCCATCAGCTGGGATACGTGGAGGAGGGCATCCACCGGGCCTATGCGGAGGAAGGTGCCGAAGTCGGCCACCTCGACGACCTCTCCCTCTACCACCTCCTGGAGCTTGGGGTAGAAAGTGAGGATGGAGAAGTTGACCTGGTGGTGGGTCCCGCCGTCCCCTGGCAGGATCCGTCCGACGGGTTCGACCTTGAGTTCGATGACGCTGATGATGTAGCCGAGGTCGTCGTCGACCATCCCCTCGTACTTGCCTCGCAACTCCTCCAGGGCGGCCTTCTCCAGGGGCACTCCGAAGCGGGAGGGGGCGATCCTGATCGTGTCCCTTAGGGTTATCAGGTTGAACATACGTGCGCCTCAACTAAACCTGCATCGGGGGATAAAAATCTTTATAATCCGTGGGCGTCCGCCGCTGCGGGTTCACAGTTCTATGAGCACCTCGAAGGAGTACTCGCTGACGATGTCCCTCAGATACATCTTCCAGTCGTCGCCGACGGCCACGAGCACGTAGACGCCGGAGACATCCGACTTTCGGTTCCTGACGAGGTCGACGAGGGCCTTCACGGTCTCCCCGGTCCGGACGACGTCGTCGATGATGAGGACGCTGTCCTTCCTCCTTATGGAGGCCTTTGGGATGTAGAGGCTCTTCCTGATGGCGGAGTCCCTCGGGATATAGGTCTCTTCGACGAAGTCGTTGATGCCGACCTCCTTCGTCTCCTTGGCCACGATGAGGTTGACATCGAGGAGGTTGCAGACGAGGGTGGAGACGGGGATGCCGTCCACTGCCGCCGTCAGCACCTTCGTCACCCTGCGGCCCGCGAACTTTTCCATGGCGTAGTTGGCCAGTATCTTGAGCCACGTGATCTCGGAGACGAGAGGCGTGTTGTCGAAGTAGCCCTCCTCGTCGAAGTTGATCCTCTTCTTCAGCTCGTCCTTGATGTTCGTGATATCCATCAGCTTGTCGTAGAGGCCCCGAGCCCTGCCGAAGCTGGGGAGGACGTGGCCCCTCATATACCTGCTCAGGATGGGGGGGCTCAGGCCGAGGAGCTCCGAGAGCTCCGCGTAGGTATAGCTCGCGCTGGCCACCTTTAGCAGGTCCGTAATCATCATCCTGTACTTTAGCTCCCTCACACGGGTCTCCAAATCGCTCCACACCCAACCTTGGCCAGGCCTGTTAGCGGGCCCGAGGGGAGTTGAACCCCTGACCGCCGGGTCTCCCCGACAAGAGGTCTTAAAAGCCCGGCGCTCTACCTTGCTGAGCTACAGGCCCACGGCCATAAGCTGTTTAACCATTCACTTCAACAAACTATTTATGTCTTTAGGGTTTTGCCTTATTCATTTAATTTTAACACGAAAAAAGGGAAAAATAACCCGGCGGCCCTCATTTGATGCGATGTAAAAGTACGCCGACCCGAAAGGAGGCCTAACAGTCCTTGAACAGCCTGAAAGCTGGAGCTTCTGCGTCTGAAAAGCTTATTAGATTGAAGCCTTCCTATCGCGTGCCATGGCCGTGCGGCCGGACCAATGCAGGCGGCCGTGGACGCAAGTCGGCGGAGTCCAGCCTGGTATGATCTCAGCCCCCCACGGCGGAACCGGGGACAGCTGATGACCCGGGTTCAAATCCCGGCGGCCGCACCACTCCGCGCGCGCGACCACCTCCTTGTCAACGGGGAGGAGTACGTTGAGGAGGGCTTCGCGAAGCTAACTAAGCTGAGGTTCAGGGCGTTGACCAAAATCCCACTAGAGGGGATGGCTGAGGCTTTGAGGAGTGCTGATTACGTCATTCAGGCCCCGTGTTAAAGACAAAAACCTTCACATAGTAATTTCAGTTTAACATTAAAGAAATTTCCGTTTCAAGCTAAAATCCTATGAAGACGGAATTGAAAGCCTAATTGTACTGCTGATCTCTTGTTCTGAAGCTTCTTATTTGCTGGGGACGTGTTTTCCAGCCCTTTATGGCTTCTACCGTTCAGATGTCGGTTTATCCCTATTCTGGCTTCTACCGCCGAGTAACAGCAACCTGCGATCGCTCGCGTGCTTTTCTCCGTCTCCATAGGTATGCAGCACACACTGTTGTCAAGATCAGGATAGTGACTAATTGCGCGCTTGTTATCCAGTCTAGCTCTATTATGTAATCTCCCGTGAAGAATATTCTCGGTTTGATATCTTCGGCCAATGTGGCAAATAAGACTATCAGTTGCCATGAAAGCCAGCCACTGAACAAGCCTATTAGAGAACTTGATGCAGCTAAGGCTGCGGAATAGCTCAAACGGGAGGCGCGCATAAATATTATGGCTAGAGATTCCGCGGTCTTCCCCGAGAAGGTTAAGTTGATCATCGTCAACACGCCCCATCCGATAATGACCGCTAAATTGAAACGCACGTTTAAAAGTGGAAAAGCAAGAACCGCCCTATCACCCACAAAATGATACTGCCACCATCCAAGAGACACAAATAATGGCTCAACGATCAAGGCTATTAGAACTCCGCTCAAAAAGAACGATCCTTTAGAAACTATCCAATGGTCTTTGATTGATCGGATTGGCACCAAAATCCGCCGTATCTGTTTAGAAATAAGATGGCATAGAATCATGATCCAAGACCAGTTTAGAATTATTACTAGCGGAATGTCTGCATAGGTGTAGAGATTGAAGCCCCGATAGGACCATATGGGCCCGGTTCCCTGGAGCTCCCAGCCAACACCGAAAAACAGACCGACCAAAAAGATTGAGATCAAAGGATCGGCTTTATCCCCGTTCTTTCGCCAAGATTTGACGATCCCGATTATTGTGATAATGAAGGTCGAAATGCCTATGATTTCATACGAGGCTCCACCATACACCGTCTATCACCAATACGCTCGATCAATCGGGAAGTATCACAGTAAAGCTATTATCGCACACGCGGATGTGGTGGTTTAAAATAGATCGCTCCACTAGTTAAGAAAAGTTTTGTAGCCGTCCCGAAGCGAGGTGCTGGCTCAAAGTTTTCAATGGTTTTTGTGAGATTATGTCTGAGTCCTGATAGCCATCCCCAAGCAGGAGAACTTAACATTCGATAGAAAAAGGCGTAAGACTTGTCATATTTCTCCAGCATCACCCTTACAGAGGCAGCATAATCTTCAAGGGTGTGACCATTCTTTAAGGTTTTAGCTAAAAGGTTAGCGGTCTCCATCGCAGGCAGGATGCCTTCCCCCGTTATGGGGTTGACGCAGCCGGCGGCACCTCCAATGGCTACAAGGTTTTCCCTAACCAAGTCGATGGTCCTTGGGTCAGCTAAACATAAGTCGTTCCCACAGTTGCATTGGACCTCCTTTTTCTCTAGTCCATAGTAGATGAGCATCTCCCCGATAAGTCTCTTCGGCCCAACACCGAAGCATGCTGCTCCGCAGTGGAAGAGCTGTCCCTCCTCATCCAGGGGGAAGAGCCATGCATAGCTCGCATACCTCGGGTTGACGTAAGCGTACATCATCTTCTCCTCGGCTCCCTTGACGATGGTCCTCTCCTGAAAGGTTTGCATTTTGAACACGGCTTCGCAGGAGGGGATGCCTGTAGCGTTTACAATAAGGTTCTCGCGATTGCCCTTGAAACTATACGTTTCCTTCTTAATTTTTAGTCCTTTTCTTAGGTGGTGGACCAATTTCGGCTTGTTTATAGTGATGCCGTTCCTGAGAGGGATGAAAACTTTGTTATCGATGTAGCCGTCGACATTGCAGAGAAGATAGTCGTCCAAGTTTAAACCCACCTCTGTCAGCAGACGCTGAACTTGAGAGCGGGCAGTTCCCCACGCGCATCCACAGCCTGGATTCGGGTTATTGTCATAAAGAGTTGGCTGGTTCTCCAACAGCCTGCCTAGATAAGAGCCAGCTATACCTGCTCCTGCTATGGTAACCTTCAATTCAAGAGATTCCCTTGTTATTTCCTAAGGCTATAATATTATTGCTATAGGATAAGCCCATCGCATAATTAGGTTTGTCGTTTGTTTTTCTGCCGGGTTTTTAGGCTGATGGCTGTGGGCTACATGGAGTCTCGGTGATTGTAGAGGCTTGTAGCATGGGGATCACACCCTCTGGAGGTAAGGCATAAGCGTGCGCGTCAGACAAGTATCTAAGAACATGTAACACATTTTACAATGACTGAGGAAAGAGCGAGTATTGTAGCGGCTTTGAAGGGCTGGTCAGTCCATCACTCGAAGGGTAACTACATAAAAGCCCTTCTATGGCTCCCTCAAAAAAGCGAGCGCGGTTTCTTCAGACGAAAAAGCGTATAATGGCTGGAGGGCCTGGGGCCTAGAACCGGAGAAGATCCTCACCAGAGATTCGCTGACAAAACCCCAAAGAACAGTCGTAAGCCAGGAAGAACACGAGGACAGGCGGATAGAGATCCCGTACAGAGCCCTGAAGTCAGAGATGAAACGAGAGATGACAATGGACGACGGTACACATTCACCTCTAGAGTTATAAGGCCCGGCGGCCGCACCAGTTTAAAATTGACGCGGAACTTTTCTTGATTTGTATCTATCTATTATCTCCGTCTCGGGCAGGAACCTCTCCTCGTATGTCCTGATCCGCGGCAGCCTCACTAAATCTCCGAATTCGGCCCTTGAGAAGAACTTCACAGGGCCTTCCAATCTGTCCGAGTATCTGCCTGTCCTCCTGATCTTGGCGAGGAAGTCGTAGGCCGCCTTGAACGCCGGGTCCCACGTCGCCCCCGGCATGATCAGTATCGCGAAGCCCAGCTCATCAACCTCCTCGATGGATTCAACCCCGTACTGTGGCCTGATTCCGTTGCATAGGAGGGGCGCCCTGATGTGCTTCAAGTCTCCCTCGATGTCTTCCAGGGACTCCGGTCTCTCCGGGAAGATCACGTCCGCCCCGGCCTCCACGTACGCGTTCGCCCTGTCCCACATCGCCTCGTTCCCCTCCACGGCCCTGGCGTCCGTCCTGGCGATGATAAGCATGTTCTCGTCTCCTCGGGCCTCGACGCAGGCCCGGATCTTACCTGCCATCTCTTCGGTGGGGACGACCATCTTACCCCTCATGAACCCGCATTTCTTCGGGGCCACCTGGTCTTCGATGTGGAACCCTGCGGCTCCCGCCCTCTCATATTCGCCCACGGCGCGCATCGCGTTTATAGCGTTGCCGTAGCCGGTATCCATGTCAGCGATGACGGGTATGTCCACGACCCTGCAGATGTTCCAGACGTTGGAGACCATCTCAGACATGGTAATCAGGCCCACGTCGGGCATGCCCAGGATGTTGGCGGCGGTGCCGTAGCCGGTCATGTATACGCAGTCAAAGCCCGCTGCCTCGACAAGTCTGGCGTAAAAGGGGCCGTGGGCGCCCGGCGCAACTATAAGCTCGCGTCTTTGCAGCTTCTCCCTGAGCTCAGCCCTGAAACGTCTATATCTCGAACGGTTCTTCCCACTCAAACTCAAGGGTATCTCCCTTTCTATCAACTATCCATTCCTTTAAGATGGTTTAGACGGCGTCCGTGTTATTGCTTAACTTGATCGAACCGTGTTTAGCCTTCTGCCCATATACGCGTGTTCGTCTTTTACTCGGCGCCCAAGAGGTCCAGCATCGCGAGGGCGTACACCTTCGTGGTCAGGATGATGTCCTCGACCGCTATGTGCTCGTTCGCCTGGTGACTTCCCACACCCCCAATTCCGTAGCTGGCCACCGGCTTCCCGTGCTTCGTCACAAAGTAACCGTGGTCGCTTGAGTGTGATCCGCCCCTCGGCTTCGGCGTGATTCCTATAACCTTCTCCGCCGCCCTCTGGAAGCCCCTGACGATCTCCGAGTCCGCCGGCGAGACAGATAGGTCCATCCTCGGCTCGAAGGACAGCTCGGCGTCGAAATCGGGGTCCTCGGCCTCCAGCTCCTCCATGACCAGTAGTATCTCGGCCTCGGCCTGCTCAGGGTCCTCGGCGGGGGTATACCTCCTGTCCACGATGATCTCGCATCTGTCGGGTACGCAGTTGGTGGCCACGTATCCTTGACACCCGTTCACGGAGAACCGAGACCTCATCACGGTCTCGGTGCCCGGCAGGGGGTACTCCCTCGAGTTCACCTCGTCCGCCAGCTCCTGGAGGCCGACTATGAGCCTCGCCGCCTTCTGGACGGCGTTCACGCCCTCCTCGAGGCTGCGGGTGTGGACGGCCCTGCCCTTGACGGTGATGACGGCGGTGACGGAGCCGTTCGCCGCTATGCCGATGTGCTCCCTGGAGCCGCCGTGGCCGTAGAAGAGGTAGTCGACGCCCTCGCCGTATCCCCTGTCCAGGATCTCCCTGAACCCGTATTTCCCGCCCCTCTCCTCGTCCGCAACGTGGACGAACACTGCGTCTCCCTTGAGCTCGATGCCGAGACTCCTGATGGCCCTGAAGGCCATAGTGACCGCGCAGGTGGCGATCTTGTTGTCGGTGGCGCCCCTCCCCCATAGCTTCCCCTCGGCTATGGTCGCCGAGAAGGGGGGATGCCTCCACTCGCCGGGGTCTCCCGGGGGCACGGTGTCGTAGTGGGAGTAAACCATCACCCTCGGCTTTCCCGTGGTCCCTCTGTGCCTCGCAACTATGCTCACCCTGTTCTCGGCGGGCTCGACGATTTCGACCTCCAGCCCGTCCCTCCTGCACTCCTCAACCATGAGCCGGCCTATCTCGGACTCGTCGCCTGTGACGCTCACCGTTTTTATCAGCTTCTGCATGAAGGAGATGATCTCATCTCCGTGCTCATCGATGTAGGCGAGAATCCTCTCCTCTTTTGACATGCTCCATCAACTCATCTATTCTGTCGGTGAGGCGGTTTAAGCTTTTACAGATCGGGTTGAGGCAAGATGATTTCAAACGGGGGACGAGGGTATGGAAAACGGTTATTAGCCCGTCAGCGTTTTTCTGTTGAGAGGACTTGAAATGAAAGATGAGGTTTGTGAGACGGTTTACTTCGGCGAGTCGGGACGCGGAAAGACCGAAGAGACCCTGAGGCTTGCAAAGGAGAGAGCCGACGCCCTCGGCATCAAGAACATCGTCGTAGCCTCCTACTCCGGCGAGACCGGGGTGAAGGCCTCCGAGTTCTTCAAGGGCTACAACCTGGTGATCGCGTCGGGCGTCGTGGGGTTCAGGGAGCCGAACCTCAACCGGATGAAGCCCGAGAATAGGGCGATCATCGAGGAGAACGGGGGAAAGATATTCCACTCGACCCACGCCTTCGGGACCCTTGGCAGGGCGGTCCACAGGAAGTTCGGCCCCATCCAGGTGGACGAGATCATCGCCCACGTCCTCCGCCTCTTCTCCCAGGGCGTCAAGGTTGGCTGCGAGATAGCGTGCATGGCCGCTGACGCGGGTTTCATAAGGACCGACGAAGAGGCCGTCGCCATCGGCGGCTCGGGCACGGGAGCCGACACGGCCATTGTCATCAAGCCAAGCAACACCCACACCTTCTTCGACATGAGGATAAGGGAGATAATCTGCAAACCCAGAGATTAAGGCGACCGTACAGAAGCCAAACCAAGAAACGGGTAGGATAAGGGTCGGTCCATCAGAAACCTCTATCCACACCTTATCTTCTGTAAAAAAACGGGTTTTTTCGAACCCACAACCTGGTTATAGGGGTTGGACGACATCGGTGGGGGCTGCGTGCAGACTTATTGATGGAAAATCTGCTTCAGAATGGAACAGAGCAGGGGTTTCAGCGTTCGGATGTACGACTCCTCGGCTGCTATGCTCGGCTTCCTACCGTGGATCCGC
>Ga0114921_10000940_pt1 | contig 12767 bp, 11 predicted proteins | sample BentaG_FD_87016 | JGI IMG/M metagenome (GOLD analysis project Ga0114921, IMG submission 87016) | Deep subsurface microbial communities from South Atlantic Ocean to uncover new lineages of life (NeLLi) - Benguela_00093 metaG | ecosystem: Environmental > Aquatic > Marine > Oceanic > Sediment ...
CAAGCCTTATGAGCGTAAATGACGACATGATGAAACAAGATTGGTATGATATGGAGTCAGGGGAGATGCTAAAGGAAAAAGATCTAAGAGCGATAAATGTAGGAAACAAGGTAGATAAAACTTTTTATAATGTTAATACTGGAAAAAGTGTTTCTGAGATAGAACTCTTAGGGGAAAAAGGAAAACTAATAGCTGAAAAATATAGTGAGGGTGGTGTAACTTCAGTTACTAAATTTCCAGTAAAGATAGTTGGAATTCTAAAGGAATTAGGTCCTGATGATGATTTGCGTATATATATACCATTTGAACTTGCAAAGAGACTGGAAAAGATGACAGGCGGGGCATTATTTGCTAAAAAAGAAGGGGAGTATACACAATTGATGGTATTTGCAGAATCTGTGGAAAAGGTTGACATGATTACTGAAAAGCTAAATGAGATGGGATTTACTGCCATGTCTGCAAAACAAATGTTAGGAGTTATATCTACAATATTTTTAATATTAAGAGCTGTATTAGGTGTCTTAGGAGCGATTGCACTTTTTGTGGCTGCAATTGGAATAGTTAATACACTTGTTATGTCCATTTATGAAAGATTTAGAGAAATAGGGATAATGAAAGCTGTTGGAGCTTCCAATAAAGATATTAGTAAAATTTTCCTTTATGAAGCAGGTTCTATTGGCTTTATTGGAGGAGTTTTAGGTGTAATTACTGGATTTATTTTAGGTAAAGTACTCAATGCAGTGGCATCATATTTCATAAATATTGCTTCATCAGAAGGATATTCACCTTTTGCTGGAATGAATCTATTTGAAGTTCCATTATGGCTATTTTTTGGAACTATCTTGTTTGCCATTGTAATTGGAATTATTGCAGGGGTATATCCTGCAAGAAGAGCAGCAAGACTTGATCCTATTGATGCACTACGCCATGAATAATTAATTTGATAAACATATTTTATATTCATAACTTTAATAATAGTTAAACATATAGGTAATCAGACACTTTAAGATTTAAATAATATGGGACTGTGTTATATTATCTGTAAAATTGTTCTTTGAAAATTTGAATAGGTCATCAAAATCCTTCATAATGTTTAAAAAACAATAAAAAATCAGAAAAGCTCAATATAAAGAATTTTTAAAAAAATATTTAATTATAATTTAGAAATATTGGAAGCTTTGAGCATATTCTCTAGACTAAAACGTAGGGCAAGGCTTTAGCCTTGCTTTAAAAGCAAACCCTAAAGGGTTGCCCTACATCTATATCCTCTCCCCTTGTGGGAGAGGGGGAGTTTTAAAAGTAATCTTAATTAAAAGAAGGAAGGAAAAGTTGGAAGCGTTTAAAGTTTTTATTTATTCAATTTTTAAACCATTGAACGCATTTAGGATTATAGAGAAAAAATGGGGATTTAAAATTTATTGGTTTACCGCGCTACTCATTTTAGTAGTTGCTGTAGTATCTTCTTATGTAATTGGACCCAAGATGCAAGAATATTTATTAGAATCACAAATTCAAACAATGAGAGAAAATTTCCCAGAAATGGAGATTTCAGAGGAACAGTTAAAGCAGTTTTCTGGAATGGGGGCTTTTACAAATATAATGATGATTGTAAGTCCTATTGTTGGATCTATTATAGGGTGGCTTTTTATAGCACTTATATACTGGGGACTTATTTTAGTATTTGGGGGAGAAACTAATTATAACAAAACTCTTACTTTAGTAATAATATCATCAGTACCTGTACTTATTTCCAACCTTGTAAATATGTTCTATACTTTATATACAGGAAAATTGATAATTCACCAGGGTTTAAGTGGTCTTGTGGCAGCGGGAAATATTATGGCAGATAGTTCAAATCTTCTATATATAATTCTTTCAAGAGTAGATATATTTATTCTTTGGGGTTTAATTCTTTTAATTATAGGTATTGCCATTTCCTGTAAAATGAAAGCCTGGAAGTCAATACTAACAGTATTAATAGTTTTAATATTAGGATTAATCATTTCATTTATTGGAGCTTCTATTAGCAGAAGATTCATACCACAAATATAAGAGGGATGATATATACTAATATTACAATAATACAAATTTAAGGTGATTTAAAATATTAGATAAAAATGTCTGAAATTAGTGGCATAGGAAAATTATTAATTACAATAGGAATTATCATAATTGTTGCAGGTTTAATTATAAGTTTCATGCCAAAAATACCTTATTTAGGTAAACTTCCTGGAGATATTCATATAAAGAGAAAAAATTTTACAATCTATTTTCCATTAACAACCTCAATAATAGTTAGTATTATTGCGAGCATAATATTAACAGCAATATTTTTAGTAATTAGATATTTAACAAAATAAAATGGTACTGATTCTTATACTAATAGTATCAACCCAACATGTGAACAATACATACAAACAAGTATAAATTAAGCTATTTAAAATATCTAATAATCTCAACATAAAAATGAAGTTATTAAAAAAAGCTATCATTATAAACCTTATTATAGTAATTCTTACCACATGTTCTTTTAACAGTTGTACCTATTTAAAAAAGGTCTCAGTTAAAGAGGGCAAGGAAAAAGAAGAAACCATAGAGGAAACGAAGACCAAAGAAGAAGTAGTTAATGGAAAAGTTATCAAAGAAGAAGAAACAGAAGATATAGAAAAAGACGATTTTGAAAAAGAAATGGCAAAAAAGAGAGAGTATATGGTTACCCATCATCTTAAAGGGAGAGATATTGTTGATGAAAGAGTTTTAGAGGTGATGGGAAAGGTTCTCAGACACAAATTTGTATTAGAGGGATATCTTGAAAAAGCATATGAAGACCACCCACTTCCAATAAGCTATGGACAAACCATATCACAACCATACATTGTAGCATTAATGACTCAACTTTTGGAACTAAAAGGTGGTGAGAAGGTGCTTGAGATAGGAACTGGCTCTGGATATCAAGCAGCAATATTAGCAGATCTTGTTGATGAAGTATATACAGTTGAGATAATTGAGGAGCTCTGCAGTAGTGCAAGAAATAGATTGTATGAGTTAGGTTATAATAATGTTCAGGTGCTTTGTGCAGATGGATATTTTGGATGGGAAGAGAATTCTCCATTTGATGGCATAATTGTTACATGTGCACCAGATCATGTACCCCATCCACTGATTGAACAACTAAAAGAGGGTGGAGTAATGATAATACCAGTTGGACCTCCAGGGGCATATCAAGTTCTATGGCAGATTAAGAAAGTAAATGGTAAATTAGAATTTAATAATATAATTGGAGTTGCTTTTGTCCCCCTAACAGGTGAGCAATAAAAATAAAAATATATTTTTATTCAGGTTTTTATATGGTAAAGATTAGGGAAAAAAGATCTAAGAAAATATTGATAATGGGAGTTGGAAATCTTCTTTTAGGAGACGAAGGTTTTGGTATACATTTTGTTAAGGAGCTTGAAAAGTTAGAACTTCCCCAGAGTGTTGATGTATTGGACGGTGGAGTTCTGGGTCCAAACTTATTAGGATATATCGAAGATTTGGAAAAACTAATTGTAGTAGATGTTGTAAATGCTAATGCAAAACCAGGTACAATATTTAAAATTAAGCCCGAGCAGATTAAAGAGGCTTCACAGAAATATATTTCATCATTTCACCAGATAGGGATATTAGAAGTAGTAGAAATGGTAAAAATCTTAGGAAAGAAATTAAATACCATCATTTTCGCTATACAGCCAAAAACCATAGAAATGGGAATGCAATTATCAAAGGAATTAAAAGAAAAAATTCCGGAAACGATAAAGCTTGTATTAAACGAGATCAAGATTTCTAATATTTAATACCAGTCAATAGTCAAGCTTGATACTCCAATATCAATATCTATATTAACTATCTTATCAACATCGTGGTAGTTGTTAGACTCATAAGTATCCGAATCTATCTTCTTAAAATTATTGAGATTTTTTGAAGTTAAGGCGGAATTGATTGTTAATCTAACACCGACTGTTTGCGGAAGAGTAATATTAATTAAGCTGGCACCAGAATCTATTTCTATATTACAATTATTAACTTTATCTCCTATAATGAGGTTAAGACTTGAAGCACCAGTATTAATATCTAAAGATTTCAGGTTAATCTCATTTAAATCCAGATCCATATCAATGGCACCAGTATCTAATTCAAGTTCGATAGGAATATCAGGATTAATTGAAAGTCTCAAATCATTTATATGACTACCAAATCCAACAAAGCTTGGTCGATTTGAGATAGTTACTTCCTGCAAACCATCTCGAACTTTTTGATCTATATTCAACTTCAGATAGTCTGATTCAAAAGTACCAGAAACGAGTTTCTCTCCACCACCATCTACAGTTAATTTACCAGCACCTGTTTTTATACTAATAAGAGCAGAATTAACACCATGTTTCCTTTCAATTGAGATATCTCCAATTTCATGCACAACTCCTTTCCAACCTAAATTTAAGTTCATAAATACCAGGATCCACACTAAGGCGATTATTAAAAGTATAACAATCACAGTTATAATAGAAGAGACCCATCCACCACGCGAAAGGATTGATAGACCGAAAAGGATGATGAGAATTGGCCAAAGTTTCCAGAGATCAATATTGATATAAAACCAGCCAGTAGTTCTCCCAAGGAAAATGATTCCCATAAAGATTATGAGTATCCCAAGAAAAAGGTTACTAAAGTTGAAACCACCTCTTCTAGTTATTTTTTGATAGGGGTGAACCACCTTGACCTCTCTCACTTCTTCTTTTGGGACAGACTCGAATTCTTCCTTTTCAAACTTCTTATTATTTTCATTTTTTTCACTCATTATTAACTCCTATAATTTACGAAAGATTATGTAGATACCAATCAACATTATGACTATTGGCCAGAAGAACCTCCATGCGAATCTAAGATTAACAAACTGATTGATAAGGAGATAGAAACCAACGACTATGATAATTATACCCAGTATGTTTTGTCTCTCTGAAAACCAATCACTTTTTTTAATATTAGCTGCAAAAGACTTAGCTTCTTTGGTTACCTCTTCAGCGACAGATTGTACTCCTCTTGAAACGTCCCCAGCAAATCCCTTGACTTTATCCTTTCCTTCAATAACCTCTACTTCACCAGGCTCTTTGGGGACAATTATCATTAAAATAAAGTAAAGCAAAACACCTATTCCACCCGAAAATGCTAACACAACAAAAACTATTCTAAACAGCAAAGGTTCAATACCGAAATACTCTCCCAATCCACCACATACCCCATCTATAATTTTATCTTTCCTTGAACGATATAATCTTTTAAGTTGCTCCTCCATAATTTCACCATCCTTTAAATTGAAATAAATTAAATCATTTTTTTTATTTTTAGAGTTAATTAATATACTTTATGAAATAGTATATCTGTTCTTTTTAATATATGTTTTTGGTCTAGCTCCATATTCTGCTATAACTAATGAAGCGAGTGAATTAGCAAATTTTGCTGATTTTTTAACATCACCACACTTTAAAAATTTATAACAAAAAGCTGCATCAAAAGCATCTCCAGCTCCAGTAGTATCAACGACTTTTACCTTTTCAGCCTTTACTCTGAACACATTTTCTTTAGCATTTTCATCAAGATAATTTACAATGCAACCCTCTTTACCCAACTTAACTATAATAATAAGGGATAAATTCTTTGACTCAGTAATAGCTTCATTAAAATTTACTTTAGGATATAATGTCATCAATTCATCTTTGTTGCAAAATAAAATATCAGGTCTTATACTATTTAATAGATTTTCAAATTTTTTAGGACCATATTTTTTAATTCCACCATAAGAAGAAAGGTCTATTGCAATTAGAGGACTCTTATTTTTATATTCTTTATGATTATCTAAAATTTCTCTATGGGAACCTTCTTTATAAAAATTGGATTTTTTAAAGTTAGGTAAATCATCTTTGAAGTTATGCAAATCAATTTTAGAAATTATTTTCGACCTTCCCTTCACAAAGCTTAATAGTTCAAGAACAGTTTTTGAGATTTTTCCAGTAAAAAGTGAATATGCTGGTATAAAAACAAGATTTGCCTTGGAGATTAAATTGAAATCTACATCCTCTAAAGAAAGATTAACAGACTCTCCTCTGTGAGTGATCATTGTTCTTTCACCAGATTTATCTATTAAGGCAATTATTATAGCAGTATAACCACTTCCCTTAGAGACATTTAAGAGAACACCTTCATCTTTTAAATCCTTCATCAGATAATCGCCAATAAAATCGTTTCCAACTCTTCCTATGAAAGCAGATTTAGCTCCGATCCTTGAAATCCATGTAGCAAAGTTTGCAGCAGAACCACCAGGATGAATTGAAGTTATAGCAGAAGTATCTGTGGCGTAACATAAACCACCCTTTATTTTGGAAAATATATCCAAAGCGACATCACCAATGCTAACTATATAATTATTCATTTAAAGCACACCTTGTTATCATCGTAGCGAGATTTCTATAAATTTATTAATATATGTCCTACTTATTTGTTGCAGATTATAAATAAATTGCTATTAAACCAATCTCATTACTATTAAAATGAGTTAGTTCTAAATCATTATTATGCAATGACACCGCTAAATCTCTGCACAAAAATACCTCTTTTTTCAAGCTCATTTAAATAGATATTTATTCCAATTGAATCACTGGGCATATGACCTGTTACAATTAGATTTCCCTTAATTTTTTCTTTTTTAAGCTTTTTATAATCTCCCTCACCAAGATGCATATAAAGTAGTGTGTTAATTCCTGCCTTAAAGTATGCCTTAGCAATTGCTGCACCACCACTTGTTCCCGCAGATATTGCAACAAAGAATTTACCAACAGGACTTTCTTCATCTCCTATTCTAAGTGCTGGCTTTGTTAGACCTTTTGAAATTTCATCTATTTCATTGAGAGATTTTATTAAATCAGAGACCTTGGCACTCTTATTTGATGAAAGAAATGAGTCAATGTAATCGTCAAAATATTTTTTTGTAATAGCATCAACCGGTGTGTGGATGTTTAAGAAGGGTATCTCTAATAATTTTGCCACACTTGTAACCCTATCATAGTTTATAACATTTCTTTGTCTTGAGATCTTTCCCCTTATGACCTCTAAAGCCTTTTTTGCATTCTTTTCTGAAATTCCAACACTCTTCATCTGATCTATATGACGAAGCATAACTTTTGGCATACCATAAATTTGAGCTTCGCTGCCTGGTGGGTGATGAGCCACAATAGCATCAAAATTAAGTTGCTTTGCAAGCATTAATCCAGCAGCATTAACATCTACTCCAAAAAGAATTCTTTTTATATCATCTCCTCTCACAAATATTTGAGAATCAGCTGGTTTTTCTTTAAAACCAGACATGTCTAAAGCAATTTGCATTAGTTCCTCAGTATTCATATTACCGCCTGTTTAACTAATGATTTTATGTATTATTTATTTAATAATATTTATGTTTTGACAAAATTTTGAAATTTCTAATATTTGTATACTATCATTTTTTAATAGTGAATAAAAATAATTTATTGTTTAACTTTTAATGATATTAAAGTTATAAATGCTAGTAAGTAAGCAAAAAAAGCCATAATTAAAACAGTATTAAATCCCCAGGAAATTGCAAAGATTGTTGCAAGAATCGAGCTTACCACAGAAGAAAATCCATTTACAGACCAAGCCCACGGTATCAAATCAGAGGAAACCTTACTTGTTAATCTTATACCCATTGGAAAAGGAGCCCCCATTAAAAAACCCATAGGTGCTAATATTAAAATGCATGAAATAAAACGAATGTAAAAAGGATATGCCATCAAATTTTTTAGCAACACAGGTGAAAGCATTAGTAGAATTAAAATTAAAATAAGTAAAGCACAAATTTTTATTGAAAAATATTGTGTATTTTTGCCTAAAATTAAACTGCCAAGACCCGAGAAAAATAGAATTGAGAACAAAACTGTAGAAACAGAATAAATTGGATGACCCAGATATAAAATAAATTTCTGCATAAGTGGAATCTCAATAAATAAAAAACCGATGCCTATTGCAGAGAAGTAGATAAATATCTGCCATTTAGATACCTTTAAGTTAAACCTTTTACCCCTAATTATCAGGGGAATAATAATAAGCATTATAGATAGTAGTACAGAAATTAACAGAAGTGCGAATAGAATTAAATAACCACCTCCACCAAAGGGTTGCCATGTCTTTCCATAAGAAGCCAATATTTTAGGTATATGGCTTGGCTTAAAAAAATGAAAGAAAAAAGGTTTATTATCTGTTGTTGGACTAACGTCAAATTCATATTCATTAATGAAATCTTTTTTGTCTATGCCAACAATCTTTGAAAAGTATTCATAATAATATGGTTTATTAATCTTTATGTTCTTATTTGTTTCATCAGGCATTATGTTACTGTAATATATTAAATCAAAACCCCTCTCATCACAGAAATCTTTAACACCTTGTTTCTCTTCATTTGAAAATTTTCCATTTTTAACCATAATAAAAGATGTGGAAAAACTTCTAATAGCACAAACATAATCTTGAGGATCTTTGATATTAAGTTCGTCAAGACTGCTTAAAATTGTAGAGAATATTTTTAAACTTTCACTAGGGGGAAGTTGAAGCCATCTTGAAATACATAAAATTCCATTTATTTCTAAGTGGTTATAATATTGTTTTATTGCTTCAACAGTATATTCATAATTTTCACCGAGACTATATGTACCAGCTGTGACAACTTTGTAGCTATCATCCAAGCATAAAAAAATCAAATCATATTTTTTCTTTGAGGATGCGATAAAATTGCGATCATTCTCGTTTATAACCTTAACTTTAGGAGAATTTAAGATATTCCCACTAAAATCCCTATAATCCTCTTTAAGGAGATTAATTAATATAGGATTTTTCTCAACAACGGTTATTTTTTTACAATTATTTTGAAGGGCACCCAAAATATCTAAGCCACCACCAGGATTCATTAAAACAACACTTGAATTAGGTTTAAGAATGTAAGCAATATATGAGGGGAGATAATAGAGGAAATCTGTTGTATTTTTTGTATTATCACAAAAAGTTATTGGAGAGAGATCATCTCCGTCTGTAGTAATTCCTATCTGTTTTGGTGGGGGATCTGGAAATTTTAAACTTAAGCCTGGTGCACTATGTATCTTATCACTTTCTATAACATCAACCTTTGAGAAAGCATTCCACTCGGTGAGAAGTATTTTAGAATCAGGAAAATTTAGAAGTTGACTCAAAGTTTTTTGTGGAGCCATTCTAATCTGGAAAAAGGGAGGGGTAAAGATAATAAGTATAATAATTAAAATAAATGAAAAAATATTAACTAATATAAATCTATTTTTAGATTTAGTAAAAATACTACTTAATTTAGTAAATAAATTTTTATAATTGGAAAAATCAGTTTGGTATTTTGGCAAAAATAAAAAAGATGTAATAATTCCAAAACAAGCTATAAGTAATACAAGCTTCTCTCCTCCAAAAATTGGGATTGTTAGAACTACAAAGAAACTGCCAATTGATGAGCCAACAAGATTATAAAAGTAAATTATATGCACTTTTTCTGATTTTTGAGATAGTAAGATTCCTAAACATACTCCTGAGAAGAAAAATGGAGCAGTTAATCCTAAGTACCAAATAAAAAGATATAGAAACTGTATTTTATCAAAAGCTATCCTGTAGGGGTCAAAAGGGATAAGATTAAATATTAAATAACTCAAAATTGTGGTTAAAGAAAATAGAAATGAAAAAAGTGAAAGATAGTATTTATTCTTTAATAGTTCTCTTTTTTCATTTTCCTGGTCTTCATTATTAGTATTATTTTTTAGGAATATAGAAAGATAAGTACCACTTGCTCCAAAACCAAGTAATGCAATACTTACTATCATAAAAGCGAAATGATACCATAGTGATATCGAAAACAACCTTATGAAAAGAGCTTGAAGAGCTAAAGTTGACATTGATAAAACAAAGATACCAAGATCATTGGAGTTAATATCTTTTATTCTTCTACATTTCGGCAAATAGGAACTTATCATAAATTTTATAGCTATAGTGAGCAAGAAAAATTAAATTTTATATTTATATGTAGAAATTTTACGTAGATTAATGATAATTTATATATAGATAAATTTCTTTAAATGTTTAAAAGCTCAATAGTTTTTTGAAAGGTTATTATTCTATGTTAAATTAATTATATCCTGTTGTTAAAAATCGTCATTGTCCTTTTTGCGAAAATATATAATATCTTTTCTTTCCTCGTAACCCAAACCTTTGGCCATTTCTTTAGATCTTTTGTTACTATTATGAATTTGCATGGCAAAAATCATACAACCTCTTTTGCGAAGAACACTTTCTACTTTAAGACATAGTTTCTTTCCTAAACCCTTTCCTTGAAACTCAGGATCCACTGCAACTCTATTTAACCAACCCTTTCTTCCACCATATGTTGCTAAAACTGACCCTACTATCTTTCCATCCTGTTCTGCAACAAGAAAAAGGTCTGGATTAGCTTTTAATTCTTTCAATATATGTTCTTTGGAATCTCTTCCACATTGCTTATAGTCTAATCCAGCTCTCTCCCAGAGCTCAATAAGTTCTCCATAATCCTCTTTTTTCATTTTCCTAATCTGCATCTTTCCTCCTGCTCAACTTATCTTGTTGTTACAATAACAAATGTTAAAAATAATAAATTTGAAGGATTGTCATTGCGAGGGACAAAGTCCCGAAGCAATCTCAAATAATTATTGATATAGAAAATATAGTGAAAATGCTCCCGCAAGCATTATTAAAACTGCTGGAAAAAGTAATTTATATAACTTTTTTGAATCAGCTTTAAAATAATCTTTAGTAATAGCCAAACAAACATGAACAGGCGACAATAATACTCCAGCAAATCCTGCCATAAAAGCAAGAACAACACTACCCATATTAATTCCAGTTTCAGGAAACAAAAATGGCATGATAATTGGAAAAGAGATTCCTACTGCTGCATGAGTAATTCCAGTCATTAATCCTGCAACTAATGGAATTAAAGCAATAATGATTATATTTGGAACATTATTTGAGATTAGGTATTCAGGGAGAACATTAACAGCTCCACTTTCAATAAATGAATCTTTAAAGAGCATTAATCCAAAAACCAATACAAACATAGATAAATACTTCTTATAATCAAAGTCTCTGTGAATTTCTGGAATATAATCTTTAAACAAAATCAATAAAGCAGTAATGACAATCGCTAAAACTATTATGATATTAATTTTGAAAATAGTAACTCCAATAATAACTGCTAATATTGGCGATAATCCAATAAAAAGATTTAAAAAAATTCTCTTTTTTGACTTCTTGGAAAAAGTCTTTGGATTTTTTCTTTTTAAATCAAATAAGAATAAAACTCCAGCAGATATTGCAAGTAAAGTTAATGGTATATTATACAGAATTAGTGTTGAAAAATTAATGTTTAAAAGCCCGCTTGTAAGAATTATTCCTGGATAAAGAGGCAAGGTGTATTCCCATACATGCCTATACCAATAATTTATTAACGTTTTCTTTTCATTTGTTACATCACAATTGTCAAGGACCTCCTCTACTAATGGAGCTGATACCATTGCACCACCCAACATTGGAAGAAAACCAACAAGTGCAGGTATAATAGCTGAAATTAATTTAACAGATTTTGATAGTTCCTTTAGAGAGTCTATAAGTAGTTGTAACCTTTCAGTTTTTCTAAGAATGTCATTGAACAGTAGCATTAATAAGACAGCTCCAATTAATTGCCAGGTCTTAGAGTTTCTTAATGTTATCAGGAGTACATCAATAAAAAGAGAGACATTCCGTTTAAAGAGAATGACAAAGAGGAAAGAACCCAATATGAATACAAATTGTAGGTTTACTTTTTTAATTAACAGAAAAGTTAAAACAGCAATTATTAAAATAAAAAGTATTATTTGCATTTAATATAGCTACTCCTTGAAAGAATTAAATTTTAATTTTTTAATTTTATCACGAAGCTTCTAGAAGATTGTAACGTAAATTAATAATATTATGAAGTATATTGAATATAGTAATTAAGGTAGAAATTTGTGAACCACCTCCAACTCTTACAAGGAGACTTCTCAGCTGTGAAATTAAATTAAAAAAGAAAGGGTAAAAAGTCAGTATCTGTAAATAACTATGTTACAGATTTAAATATAAGTTGAAATTTACATCTTTAAAAGAAATCATTTGTGAGCTTCTCTACCAACACCAAATACAAAAGAGTCATAAGCCTTCTTAGTCTTATTGTAATTCCTGTCTCTATCAAGTGCTATTCCTCTGCCAACGCCTGAAACAATCCTACCTATAGAGATTTTATCCATTTTCTTTGCAAACTCTTTCAGAAACATTGGAGCGCTTCCTGGTTGTATGCTTCTTCCATCAAATATAATGTGTACATTCACTTTCTTTAGACCCCTATTTTTAGCAAGTTTCAATAACTCAAGAGGATAGGTCATGCTTCCATGAGAACTTTTTTTAGAAAGTAAAGCTATTAAATGAAGGGAGCTATTATGCTTCTTGGCAGAGTCTATTGCTTCAATAAAAGCTGGGTTTCTATGAAATGTACCATTTTCAATATCAATATCAATTCTTGCATCATCTTGAACAATCACACGACCAGCTCCGATATTTATATGACCAGCTTCTGAATTTCCTGGTTTTCCTTCCAAAAGACCTACGGC
>Ga0114921_10000941_pt1 | contig 12753 bp, 14 predicted proteins | sample BentaG_FD_87016 | JGI IMG/M metagenome (GOLD analysis project Ga0114921, IMG submission 87016) | Deep subsurface microbial communities from South Atlantic Ocean to uncover new lineages of life (NeLLi) - Benguela_00093 metaG | ecosystem: Environmental > Aquatic > Marine > Oceanic > Sediment ...
GTCGCCAGAGGCGAACCTCGCCTTCGGCGGGAGGGGAGGCTTGCCCCGTAGATATGAAATTATCAACGGGGCTTGCAGATAAAAGTAGTATAAGAAAGGAGGATTAGTTCAATGAGTGCCCAGGAGCCTTACAGGGAGTCCCAGGTGGATTGGAAGCAGAAGTACAGTGCTATGAAGAAGCCCATAAGGATCTGGGTGATAGCTATATTGGTCATCTGGATCCTTTCTGGCATATTTTTCGTTAGGCCAGGCTATCAGGGTGTGGTACGAAGATTTGGGAAGAAGGTCAGGATGGTTGGTCCTGGCCCCCATTATCGTATACCCTGGCCAATAGAGAGGGCGGATAGGGTGAGTATTGAGGAGGTGAGAAGGCTGGAGGTTGGGTTCAGGACCATTCATCCTGGACCCCCTGCGAGGTACAGGTTTTATCCTCAGGAGGCCTTGATGCTGACAGGGGATGAGAACATAGTAGACTGCCAGATCATAGTCCAGTATCGGGTCAGGGATGCCTCTGATTACCTCTTCAACGTCAAGGATCAGGTAGGAACGCTGAAGGATGCAGCCGAGGTGGCGTTGAGGCAGGTCATCGGCCGCAGCAAGATCGATGATGCCCTGACGGTGGGAAAGCGCCAGATTCAGGATGATACCAGGGAGCTCCTGCAGAGAGTAGTTGATGGATATGAATCAGGGCTGTTGATAACAGAGGTCAGGTTGCAGGACGTTCGTCCCCCTCAAGCGGTCGATGCTGCCTTCAAGGATGTGGTATCGGCCAAGGAGGATAGGGACAGGTACATTCAGGAGGCACGGGGATACTATGAGGATATCATTCCCAAGACCAGGGGAGAGGCGGAGAAGACAGTAAGGGAGGCCGAGGCATACAGCTCGCAGCGGGTAAAGCGGGCCCAGGGTGATGCCGCTAAGTTCTTGGCTGTCTTGAAGGAGTACAAGAAGGCCGAGGACGTGACCAGAAAGAGGCTCTACCTGGAGACCATGGAGGAGATCCTGCCAGGCATAAGGAAGTTCGTCATCGATTCCAGGTCTGGAGGAAGCCTCTTGCAACTGCTCCCGCTTGAAGAGCGGAAGGAGGGGAAGTAATGACCAAGTCTCGTAGATTGATAATCTTGGGAGTTGTGATCCTGATCTTGATTATGATGATCCTCTTTAGCGTGGATGAGACCGAGCAGGTGATCATTACTCGGATGGGTAAATATATGAGGGCCATCAGAGAGCCTGGGCTTTATACCAAGCTCCCCTTAATCGAGACAGTCCATAGGTTTGAGGATAGGATCCTTGAGTACGATGCGATGGCCCGGGAGATTATTACAGCGGACAAGAAGAACCTGGTGGTGGACAACTACGCCAGGTGGAAAATTGTGGATCCCCTCAAGTTCTATCAAACAGTCGCGCATGAGGTTGGAGCCCAGGCCAGGCTGGACGATGTCGTCTACTCTGAGTTGAGGGAGGAGCTGGGAAAGCATACTCTGACAGAGATCATCTCTACCCACAGGGAGGCGATCATGCACACGGTGGCCGAAAGGTGTGCAGAGAAGGCGCTGGATTACGGCATCGAGATCATAGACGTCAGAATAAAGCGGGCCGATTTGGCGAGAGAGGTTGAGAAAAGCGTGTATGACAGGATGAGTGCAGAGAGGAACAGGATTGCCAAGAGGTATCGTTCTGAGGGTGAAGAAGAAGCGGTGAAGATCAGAGCAAGCACAGACAAGGAGAAGGTGATCATCCTGGCAGACGCCTATCGAAAGGCCGAGAGGATAAAGGGTGAGGGGGATGCCGAGGCGATTAAGATCTATGCTAAAGCATTCGAGCGCGACCCCGAGTTTTATGGATTCTTGAGGACATTGGAGGCTTACCAGAGATCCTTATCTGAAGGAACCACTGTAGTGCTGCCCTCCGATTCGGAGTTCTTCAGGTACCTGGCCCCTGAGGTTGGGGCAAAGAAGTAACCCCCTCCTGCCAAGTGGAGCGAGGCGCACAGGGCACGAGCGGGCAGGTGGGAGCACAAAGTAGTCGCAGAGTCCGCAAAAAGTCTTAGCAAACCTTTGCGGTCTCTGCGGTTGCAATTTAACGACCTTTGTGGTTTCAGGGAGATTTCATGAATTTGCCCAATAAGATTACGATAACCAGAATCTTGATCATACCATTCTTCATCATCTTCTTTAAATGCCCCCTGCCGGCACTCATCATCTTTCTTTTGGCTGTGATTACGGATGCCCTGGATGGTTTCATTGCACGCATCAAGGGGCAGAGGACTGAACTGGGGACATTCCTGGATCCTCTGGCCGATAAATTGCTCATCGCTGCAGGCTTCGTTGGCAGCTATATGGCAGGCTGGATTCCATTCTGGATAGTGGTGGCGGTAATCGGGCGTGATGCTATCCTGGTTCTGGGCTGTGCCGTACTCTATATCATTACAGGGGCATTGAAGATTCTCCCCACCTTCCTGGGCAAACTAACTGCGGTCCTTCAGTTTGGCACAATCTTGCTAATCCTTGCCTTTAACTTCTGGCCAAGGCCAGAACATTATCCCAGGTTAATTTTGTTCACCTCATCTGTAATGGTGGCCTTCGCTGCTGTATCGCTGTTGCGCTATATAATCAGGGGCAGCAAACAACTCAATACTGGGAAGGCGGCAGCATAATTTGCAACAGCAAAATTTCAAAATTAAAAAATGATACCTGCAAAATGTTTGAATGAAGAAACCTGTAACCAGTGACCAGATTAAAAGAGTGGCGTTTTGTGGTTTCTATACTCTGGTTTCTGGTTGCTTAAGATAACTTGCGATTTGATTTTTGCATTTGGACGGCGCGTTTTTGTTTACCCCGTAGATATTGTTATCAACGGGGCTTGTGCCTAGATTCAAAATGTTTCACATTTTGAATAGGCCGAACACAGTGAGGCACATAAATTGTTATCTCTCTTGGTCATTGCCCTGGCAAGCTATTTGCTTGGCTCAATATCCCCAACCTATATTATGGGCCGTGTTTTAAAGGGGGTCGACGTCAGGGAACACGGCTCTGGAAATTTAGGTGCAGCGAATGCCTTTCGAGTTCTTGGCCCTATTCCAGCGGCCATAATATTGCTGTTGGACTTGGCTAAGGGTCTGATCGCCGTCCTCCTCCTTACCAGAATCTTCTGGGGTCCGGCTTCTGCCATCCCTGTAGAGATTCTCAGAGTTATCGCTGGAGCCGCTGTCATCTGCGGCCACGATTGGTCGCTATTTCTCGTGTTCAGGGGAGGCAAGGGAGTGGCTACCACCATGGGTGTCTTCCTCGGATTGGCCCCTTTGGTTGCCGGGGGAGCTCTCTTGATCTGGATAGTAGCGGTGGGGATAAGCAGGTATGTCTCATTGGGAGCGGTGGTGGCAGGGGTCAGCTTGCCCTTGCTGATGTTGGGCTTGAGGCAGCCACGAGAGTTTTTAATCCTTAGTCTGCTTGCAGGCCCATTGATAGTCTTGATGCACACTTCCAATATCAAGAGGTTGCTCAATAGGTCTGAGCGCAAGCTCGGCCGAATGGGCTAATCATCCCGATAAATCGGGATTAATGGCGTATGGCTTCCAGTGAGTAAACAATAAGCGAGAAGGACGGTAGATAAAAATAAAGGCGAATGAAGAAGATAGCCGTCTTGGGTGCTGGAAGTTGGGGGACAACTCTGGCGGTTCTTTTAGCCAATAAAGGACTGGACATAAATCTATGGGAGCCTTTTCCGGATCTGGCGGAGAATCTGCGAGAGGCTCGGGAAAATTCTAAGTTTCTTCCAGGAGTACGCATTCCTCTTCGGGTCTTCGTTACGTCTGACCTACCGGAGGCGGTCCGAGAGGCGGGGGTAGTTTGCATGGTCTTGCCTTCCCATGTGGTCAGGTGGGGCACCCAGAGATTGGATAGATGCCAGATCCCGGCAGATGCGGTGGTCGTCACTGCATCCAAGGGTATAGAGAACAAGACTAACATGCGGATGTCGGAAGTGATAGCCTCCGAGCTTCCACAAAGGCCAATAGTTGTTCTCTCTGGCCCATCTCACGCTGAAGAGGTAAGCAGAAACATCCCCACCTGCATCGTGGCAGCCAGTCCGGATATAAATTTGGCCAGGCGCATTCAGGGTATCTTTATGACTCCTGATTTCCGAGTCTATACTAACAGGGATCTTGTGGGAGTGGAACTGGGAGGAGCATTAAAGAATATCATTGCCATAGCTTGTGGCATTTGTGATGGTCTGGGCCTTGGGGACAACACAAAAGCAGCCTTAATGACGAGGGGGTTAGCAGAGATTGTCAGGCTTGGAGTGGCCATGGGGGCCAAGCGTGCTACATTTGCAGGGCTGGCAGGGATGGGCGATTTAATCACCACATGCACTAGCAGGCACAGCCGTAATCGGGGGCTGGGGGAGACTTTGGGAAAAGGCCAGTCACTTCAGGATGTCCTGAATGGGATGGTCATGGTGGCAGAGGGGGTTCGGACCACTAAATCGGCCTACCAGCTTTCCAGGAAATATCGTGTAAAGATGCCAATTACTGAAGCAGTTTATGGGATCTTATTCGGCCAGAAGGGCCCTCATAGTTTGGTCTCTGCTTTGATGGAGGATGCCGGGCCTGAGTGAGGAAGGATGGCAAGACGGATACCACGAAAGCTTTATTTTAGCATTGGTGAAGTAAGTGAGCTGACGGGCATCAAGCCCTATGTGCTCAGATACTGGGAATCTGAATTTAAGTTGCCCAGGGTAGAGAAGGATGAATCTGGTCAGAGGATATATCGCAGAAAGGATATTGAGACAATCCTGCAGATAAAGGATTTATTATACAAAGATCTTTATACTATTGCTGGGGCCAAGAAGGCTTTAAAGCGAGAGAGGTTGAAGCCCGACCTTCTCAAAAGTTTCCGAAAGGATCTGAGGTCACTCCTGAAGATTTTAAGTAAGTAAAATATAGGCAAGGATTTTATCGGGGTGTGGCGCAGTTTGGTTTAGCGCGCTTGAATGGGGTTCAAGAGGTCCCGGGTTCGAATCCCGGCACCCCGACCACCCCGCATAAGGCCTCGCTTTATGTGCGCTGGCGGCCTTTTGACGGGTGCAAAGGTTAAGGGAGAAGACGGCATGAGGGCCCAGAGGCGGATACTCCTTCTATATATGTCCTTTAGTCCTGGTTCTGGCCACTACCAGGCTGCCCAGGCCCTCGAGAAGGCCTTTGGCCAGCTATATCCTCAAGTTCAGACTATGACCATAGACTTCTTTGTCTTCATTCCTCCCATGCTAAAGAAGGCAATAGTTAAGGTCTATTTTGAGATGGTGAGGTTGACCCCAAGGGTTTATCGTTATCTATGGCAGAGCGATAGGCGTAAGAAAAGCGCCAGGATCAGAGGTGTTATCAATCGATTAAGCTCCGAGAGATTCAAAGAGTTCCTGCAAGATTTCGGGCCAGAGGCAGTGGTGTGTACCCAGGCCTTCCCCTGTGGGGCCCTCTCGACTCTTAAGAAGAGAGAGAAAATTGGGATCCCTCTGGTTGCAGTGGGGACTGACTTTGATATGCATCTTTACTGGCTCTATGAAGAGGTGGACCTCTATGTGGTAGCAACTGATTTCGCCAGGGCCAAGTTGTTAAAGAAGGGGGTAGAGCAGGAGAAGATAAAGCTTATCGGCATCCCCATAGACCCGGTGTTTAATCAAAGAAAGGATAAGTTGAGCCTGAAGGAGAAGATGGGGCTGGATTTAAAGATGCCAACCCTATTGGTTATGGGTGGCAGCAGAGGGCTGGGCTCTACGGAGGACATCATCAGGTCCCTGGATGACATTTCCTTGCCATTTCAGGTCATAGTGGTGGCCGGGATAAATAAGCCCTTGCGCGAGAGGTTGAATTTCCTGTCGGGAGAGCTCTCCAGGCCCCTCCATGTCGTGGGGTATGTAGATAACATTGATGAGATGATGGAGGTAGCCGACCTCCTGATTACCAAGCCAGGGGGCCTGACTTCTACCGAGGCTCTGGCCAAGGGCCTGCCTCTGATTATCATCGACCCTCTGCCTGGGCAGGAGGAGCTTAATGCTCGTTACTTAATAGAAAGAGGGATAGCCATGAGGGCCAACAATCCTGAAGAGGTTGGGAAGGCAGCCTCTAACCTCCTGACGGATTGGACAAGGCTGGGGGAGAGGAGCCTGAGGGCCAGGAAGTTGGCCAGTGCAGATGCATCTATGGATATTGTTAGGTCAGTCATGGATCTCGTAGCCCAAAGCCAGCGGGCAGCATAAAGATGAACGTCTGTGCAGTTATCCCTGCTTATAATGTAGCCGATAAAATCCAGGATGTTGTAAGGAATACATCGACCTTTATTAATACGGTCATTGTCGTTGATGATGGGTCGATCGATGCCACCTATCAGCGCGCATCAGCAGCCGGAGCGATTGTCTTGCGCCATGAGGTCAATAGAGGAAAGGGGGCTGCCCTGCGGACTGGCTTTGAATATGCCCTGCGCCATAACTTTGGTGCCTGTCTGACCATGGATGGAGATGGTCAGCATGACCATCTTGAGATCCCCAGTTTTATGGAGGTGGCCAATGAACCGAATGTTGATATCATCATCGGGTCCAGAATGCGAAACGTCTCTGGCATGCCCCTTTTAAGATTGCTTACCAATAGAGTGGCCTCTTATATTACGTCCAGACTGACTGGACAGAGAATCAGCGATTCTCAGTCTGGATACCGTCTGATAAAGAGCCGGGTCTTGCACAATATCGAGTTGACCTCCTCCAGGTATGAAATTGAATCCGAACTTCTCATAAAGGCATCCAGGAGGGGGTTCAGGATCAAGAGTATCCCGGTCGAGACGATTTACACCGGTGGTGCAAGTCACATCAACAAATTTATGGATACCCTTCGATTCCTCAGGTTGGTCTTCAAGAGCATTCGGTGGTGACATGCGTCTCTTTCTTCTGGTTTTATCATTTATTGTGATTGAGATATCCGCAGGCCGCAAGTGCGGTATACCATATGGGATCGGTGTGGCTGGCTTTAATACCTATCTGGTCTTCTTTGGTGCCCTGGCCGTCGATCTTGTCCAGATCCCCATCTTTTACTCCATCTTTGAGGCGACCTCTTACTTAATGAGACCCTTAGCCAAACTGAGGACGAGACTCATTGCCAGTGAATGGAGACTGGAGTCCTCAAGGTTTGTTGAAATGGTCAGAGCACTGGGAAATATAGGAGTGATAGTCGTCACAGCCTGGCCCTTTGGGCTTGGGGGCATGTGGTCTGGGGTACTGCTGGCTCGTGCCTTCAGGTTGAATCGCAGGATAGGCTATATCCTTCTCACCATAGGGAGCATTGCAGGCTGTTTCCTCTTTGTCTGGGTGAGCAATGCGTTTTTCACATGGCTGCACTTGAAGACGGGATGGCTCGGGATAATGCTGAGAGGATAAGTCCCGTGGGTGAAAATTCTCTAACGGGTAAAAAATGAAGATCTATCAAGAGACCCTAAATCTGAAAAGCCTCAGGCGAACCCAATTGATAAATTGCACATCCTCAATTCAGGGAATCATCAGCCAAAGCGGAGTTAAGGATGGCCTTGTCCTCCTCTATTGCGGACACACCACCGGGGGTCTTATCATCAATGAGGATGAACCAAATTTACGCCAGGATCTGGAAAGCTTCATTGAGAGACTGTTTCCTCAATCCGGCCAGTATCTGCATAATCAAATCGATAGTAACGCCGACTCACACCTCAAGGCCACCTTCCTAGGAAACAGCCTTGTCATCCCAATTTCTGGTAAAAATCTCCGGCTGGGGAGATGGCAGAGTATTTTCTTTGTGGAGCTGGATGGTCCAAGGCAGAGGAGCTTGTTTATCACTGTCCTCGGACAGGGGTGACGTCTCGAAGCATAAAAATTTCAATATGACATGGTGATTACAAGGATTAAGGGACAGATTAAAGTACCGCTTAGGATAGGGCGTTCGTTTTGTAATCATTTTGCCGAACGGAGTGAGGCGTAACTTGGATTTCAGTCAACTCAGAGAGAACATGGTAAGATCCCAGATTATGGCTAGGGGCATCTCCGATCCACGAGTGCTTGATGTCATGCGGCGCGTTCCAAGGGATAGATTTGCACCGGATGCCTATTTAGATAGCGCTTATGACGATCACCCTTTGCCAATCGGTGAGGGACAGACCATCTCTCAGCCATACATGGTGGCCCTGATGACTCAATCCCTGTCGCTTAAGGGTGATGAGCGTGTGCTTGAGATCGGAACGGGTTCAGGTTATCAGGCGGCAATCCTTGCAGAACTTGCCAGGGATGTCTATAGCATAGAGAGGATCGAGATACTGGCCACTCGGGCCAGGAAGTTACTTAAAAAATTGAATTATCAGAATATCGAGATTATAGTGGGCGATGGATCTAAGGGCCTGCCAGAGAAGGCTCCATTCGATGGAATCATAGTTACTGCTTCCGCCCCCGATGTTCCCCAGGTGTTGGTCGACCAGTTATCAAGTAGGGGAAGGATAGTCATCCCTGTAGGGGGTACCTTCTCTCAGGACCTGGTTCTGGTGGAGAAGGTTGATGATAAGGTAGTGCAGACTGTTGTCTGTGGATGTGTCTTCGTCCCATTGATCGGAGAGCATGGGTGGCAGAGATCGCCGATTTAATCCGGGTTGCAAGGGGCAGGAGGGAGGCGGATTTAGTCCTAACTAATGGCAGGGTGTTCAATGTTTTTAGTGGCACCGTTGATCGAGGTTCTGTGGCCATCTTTCAGGGCCTGATCGCCGGCGTTGGGGATTACATAGGAAGGGAAGAGGTCGATCTGGCTGGCCAGTGTCTCCTGCCAGGCTTGATGGATGGCCATTTCCATTTAGAGAGTTCCATGGTCCGGGTGTCTGAGTTTGCTAAGGCCGTGGTTCCCTTGGGAACCACGGCCGTCTTTGTAGACCCACACGAGATCGCCAACGTAATGGGGCTGAGCGGGGTTGAATATATCTTGCAGGCAAGCCAGGAGATTCCCTTGGATGTATTCGTTATGCTGCCATCGTGTGTTCCAGCGAGTGACCTCGGGACCTCAGGAGCGAGGTTGGAGGCCGAAGATTTTAAAAAATTGATGGACCGTCCCAGGGTCTTAGGGTTGGGTGAGATGATGAACTTCCCAGGCGTGCTTAATGGCGACCCTAAGGTCCTGGCCAAGCTGATGCTGGCCGAAGGGAAGGTCATCGATGGCCATGCCCCTGGCTTGTCTGGTCCAGACCTATGCGCTTATATCGCTTGTGGAATAATATCGGATCATGAGTCGATAAGCCTCGAGGAGGCCGCTGAGAAGTTGAAGTTTGGCATGAAGGTCTTGATCAGGGAGGGCTCCGCGGCGAAGAATCTCTCTGCGCTTCTCCCTGTGGTGAATGATGATAGCTTCAGGCGCTGTATGTTCGCAACAGACGACCGCAATCCAAAGGATCTGCTGGATGAGGGCCATATCAGTTTTCTGGTCAAGAGGGCCATCCGGGAGGGTCTCAAACCAATTCGGGCAGTACAGCTTGCCACCATCAATGTGGCCGAGCACTTTGGGTTGAGAAGGAGAGGAGCCGTAGCCCCGGGATTTAAGGCGGATCTGGTAGTGGTCGATAATCCTGAGGACTTCAACGTAAAGTTGGTCTTCAAGTGTGGAAAGCTTGTGGCCAGGGAAGGGAAACTCCTGGTTAAGATGGGTGAATTTAGAGCCCCCAGAATGTTTAAGACCTTCAGGGTAAAACATCTAAGGGTAGAAAATTTTCAAATGAAAGCCCATGGTCCCTCTAAGAGTGTTATCGGTCTCATTCCAGGTCAGATATATACCGAGTGCTTGAAGGCGAGCGTGAGAGTCGAGGATAGCCTTGTGATCAGTGACATAGAGAATGATTTGATAAAGGTTGCTGTCATCGAGAGACACAGGGCCACGGGCAATATTGGGCTTGGCCTTGTCAAGGGATTTGGTCTGAAGCGAGGAGCGATAGGCTCTTCGGTGAGCCATGATTGCCACAATCTCGTTGTTTTGGGAACCAATGATCAGGATATGCTGGCGGTTTCGCGCAAGATCGTAGAGATGGCCGGTGGATTGGCGATAGCCAGCGAAGGTAAAATTCTGGACTCCCTGGTCTTTCCCATCGCTGGCCTGATGTCAGATAAACCGATAAATTACGTTAAGGAAAAATTAGAAGACCTGGAGAGGCTGGCCCATTCCTTGGAGGTAAAAGTTGCCAACCCCTTCATGGTTTTATCCTTCCTTGCCCTGGAGGTAATCCCAGAGCTGAAGATAACCGATAGGGGATTGGTGGACGTAAGAAGATTCCAGCTGATCAAGGACTGATTGTATGAGCCCAGTTGTAAGCACTGTGTTGCTGGCCATGGCTCCAATATCGGAGCTCCGGGGCGCTATCCCTTTAGCCCTGGTTCACTTTGGGATGTCCTGGCCAAAGGCATATTTACTGTCTGTCGCAGGCAACATAATTCCCATTATCTTCATTCTGTACTTTTTAGAATCACTCCAGAGGTGGTTGAGGCGCTTTCCATCGGCTGATAAATTCATTACTTGGTGGTTTGGCCATATCAGAAGACGTAGCAGGCTGGTGGAGAAATATGAAGCTTTAGGGCTTGTCTTGTTTGTGGCAATTCCCCTTCCAGTTACAGGAGCCTGGACAGGTTCTATGGCAGCCTGGCTCTTTGGCATAAGGTTCAGGCTTGCCTTTCCTGCCATTGCCCTTGGAGTCCTGATCGCTGGAGTGCTTGTCACCCTGGCCAGCCTTGGGATCATTAAAATCTTTTAGAATATTTAGCCGGAGGCTTTATTATGGGATTCAAACCTAAATGCTTAGCCACATCAATCGGAAGCCTTCCACATAAAGAGCCCAGGAGGGCGGTAGAGCTTGTCTTAGAGAGTCTGCCCCGGATTCCAGCCTGGCCACAGCTTCCCAGGCGCAGGTTTGAGGAAAATATGTGTGCCCAGTTTAGCGAGGGGATGCCGTGCTTGATAGTTGACTCCAGAAAGCAAAAGGTTCATTTCGATACATCAGGGGATAGGATATCTGAGTTGGAGAGGTTCTATGATAGGTCGGCGGCCGAGGACCTCGATTACTTTGCGATATCTGAGAGATATGCATCTGGTTTTCATGCATTTTTAGAGTACCTTCAAGAAAGGAGCTATCCCAACCTTCTTTATCTTAAGGGGCAGGTGACAGGTCTTGTGACCTTCGGCCTGACGGTGCTCGATAAGAATGGGAGAGCATCTCTCTATGATGATAACCTTTCGGATCTCATTCTTAAGGCTTTGTGTATGAAGGCGAAGTGGCAGATTAAGAGGCTAAAAGAGATAGGAAAGAATGTGATCATATTCATCGACGAGCCAGGCTTGAGCACCATTGGGTCGGCCTTCTTCAACCTCAACCGTGCCAAAATTGTGCAGCAGCTAAATACCCTCGTAGAGGCCATTCATTCGCGTAATGGAACTGCAGGGATTCATTGCTGTGGAAATACAGACTGGCCAATGCTTTTGGCCACAGACATCGATATCCTTAGCTTCGATGCCTATAACTTCGCTGATAGCATAATCCTCTATCCCGAGGAGATCAAAGAATTTCTAGCCAGGGATGGAACCCTGGCCTGGGGAATAGTCCCAGCCTCTGAGGCGGCCTTCCAGGAGACTGCCCAGAATCTGGTCAGTAGATTAGAGTCTGGGATGGGGATTCTGGTTGAGAGGGGATTGGATAAGGGAGGGTTGCTCGAGTCCTGCCTTGTGACCCCATCCTGTGGCACTGGTTTACTTTCTGTCCAGTTGGCCGAGAGAGTCCTTGCCCTAACCCATGAGGTCTCAGATATTTTGAAATCGAAGTATTTCAAAATCTAGCGAGCAAAGCAAGCGTCAAATCTTATGTGCCGGGGTGTAGCGCAGTTTGGTTTAGCGCGCAGCGTTCGGGACGCTGAGGTCGGCGGTTCGAATCCGCCCACCCCGACCATCCCGTAAAATGAGATTTTGCTTTGCAAAATCTCATCACGGGATTAGCCACGTGGTCCCGAAGGGACTTTACGTGGCCATATGTAAAAATAATATGTTTTATGTCTACCTTTTGAATAGCCAGAAAGATAATGGTTTTTATATTGGCTATACAACAGATATTAAGAATCGGCTCAAGAGACATAACAATGGTGAAGTGGTTTCAACGAAGCATAGAAGGCCTTTATCGTTAATTTATTATGAAGCTTATACAAATGAGAAAGATGCACAAGGGAGAGAGATTTTCCTAAAAAGTGGCGCTGGTAGACGTTTTTCTTAAGAAGCAACTTAATAATACGCATAAAGAGTTAAGGCTAATATAACGTCAAATTTGTGCATGTAGGGTGTCCCAAAATGGAGCGTCCCTAAATATACTTTGGATTTTGGAAGAAGATGACAATAGCAAAAAGTTACAATTTGATCCTTCACCTAGAGTCGTGCATAAACCCCGTTAGATGTTTACTATCTAACGGGGTAAATGAAGTACTTCGCAAAATATGCCAATTTGGAAGCACGAGCGAAGTATTTCGCTTATTTTAGGTTAGGCGAAATTAGCAGTAACGATTTATAAACAATTGACATTAACAGGTAATAAGCTATGTATAGCAATCAAAAGAAGAGACTAATCCGTCAGTTGGGTGGAATGGATGTATTTTGTATCGCTGCTGGCGCAATGATTAGCTCCGGTTTGTTTATTCTCCCTGCATTGGTTTATGCTAAAGTTGGTCCAGCTGTGATCTTAGTCTATA
>Ga0114921_10000942_pt1 | contig 12751 bp, 12 predicted proteins | sample BentaG_FD_87016 | JGI IMG/M metagenome (GOLD analysis project Ga0114921, IMG submission 87016) | Deep subsurface microbial communities from South Atlantic Ocean to uncover new lineages of life (NeLLi) - Benguela_00093 metaG | ecosystem: Environmental > Aquatic > Marine > Oceanic > Sediment ...
AGAGTGGAAAGCTGGTTGCTGAGAGCCATCCAATCCTGAACCAGGATCACGAAGGATGGCTGGTCGGGGGCGAGAAAGTAGCGGTTGAAAAAAAGCCTAAGTACGCCGGGGCTCAAGGGCCAATCGGTCACATCGACCCCCAAGGCAGTCGCGCCGAAGAAAGGTCTCAACAGCCATCGATCGCTTCGCCTCACACTGGAAGGGGGGAACGTTTTGGCGAAATCGATGGGGCGGGTGTTGTGAATCCGGCGATAAGAGATCTTCAACCGGTAGATCGGTGTTTGGAGGCGGAGATGATCTGCGTGCGGTTGTGCATAGGCCAAGCGGGGGGCGATTAATGTGAAGAGCCAAAAGATAAAAGTAACCAGTCCTCCCGCCATCAACCATGGGGCTTTCGGAGGTGGGGGCCATTCCAGGTAGTTACCCTTGACCAGGTACCATAAAATCCAAAATAACAGTGTCAAGGTTAACGCTGGCTGGCGGAAGCGTTTGACCCTTCGTTCGTAAAGCAGAAGGCGGAAACGGTCTCCTATGGGTTGGTCGGACATGCGCCCTCCTCTCCCCATCGATCCCTAGAGACAAGCGATGAAGAGGTGCGTATGCTACATGCTTGCGATTGGGCATGCCTTTGGGGTGAAGCTATGTCTCCGAGGGGGGAAGATAATCTATCCATCCGATTCAAGAGTAACGGTTTCAGCCACAAACTCTCGATAGTAGCCACACAAATCCTGAAGCACGCAACGGTCACAGGCGGGTGAACGCGCCAGGCAAACTTGGCGACCGTGTCGGATCAGGTTGAGATGGGCAGCGTAGTAGATCTCCGGTGGGAAAAGCTCGCCCAGTAACTTGTGGGCTTTCTCTGCGTTGACGCCTTTGGGTCGCAAACCCAATCGCCCGGTCACCCGATAAATGTGCGTATCAACCGGGAAGGCGGGCATATCCAGGGAGAACAACATCACGATCGCAGCCGTTTTTGGTCCCACACCTTTGAAGCGTAACAACCAAGCCCGCACCTCATCGGGTGGGAGTTGGCGCAAGAAATCCAGGTTGATCTCGCCTCGCTCGTCGGTGATCTGTTGGAGAACCCCCTGGATGCGAGGTCCCTTTTGGTTCGATAGCCCTGCGATCTTGATGGCATCGATCACGGCTTCAGGTCTGGCATCTCGTACAGCATCCCAGGTGGGAAAGGCTTCCCTGAGCGAGGTGAAAGCCCGGTCGCGGTTTACATCGTTAGTGTTCTGCGAAAGGATGGTCGAGATCAGCTCGTCCACTGGTGGTAAGCGGCCCCGCCACACAGGTTGGCCGTAGTCATTAAGTAGCCGTTGGTGGACTTCGAGCGCAAAGGTTTCGGGTGATTGCACGGTGTGATTATAGCAAGGATGAGGGGTGGAAACCATGTGGCAGTTCATCGACCGCTCATTCATGGATGGAGATGGATCTAAGGCAGCTTGGGATGAGGTCGCTGGGAAAGCCATTAGCTCTCAGCGTAGCCATGGGGATGGGTGCGATGCCACTCCCAGGCGCTGGCGATAATGTCGCCAAGCATGGGGTGCTTTGGCTCCCAGCCCAACTCGCGCTGGATCTTCTCAGCGGAGGCGACCAACCGCGGGGCGTCTCCGGGGCGGCGAGGTGTGGCGCGGTCTGGGATGGGGTGACCGGTGACTTTGCGCGTGTTCTCAATTACCTCCTGAACCGAATAACCGGAGCCGTTGCCCAGGTTGTAGATCAATCGATCGTGATCTTCCAGATCGTCTAGGGCTAAGAGATGGGCGGCGATCAGATCTGCGATGTGGATGTAGTCGCGGATGCAGGTGCCATCGGGGGTGGGGTAGTCGGTGCCGAAGATCTCAGCTTCTGGACGTTGTCCGAGCGCCACTTGGAGCACGAGGGGGATCAGATGACTCTCCGGCTGATGAGCTTCCCCACGCTCGGGCAGAGCGCCGGCGGCGTTAAAGTAACGCAGGGCGGCGTAACGTAAACCGTGTATCCGGCGGTACCACTCGAGGGATTGCTCGATCATCAACTTGGTTTGTCCATAGACGTTGGCGGGGCCGAGAGGTGAGGCTTCGGAGAGCGGCTCATCACTGGACATGTAGACAGCGGCGCTTGAGGAGAGCACGAAACGTGGCACACCAGCCTGATGACAAGCTTCCATCAAGCCCAATGAGAGGGCGACATTGTTGTGGAAATACTTGCCGGGGTTCTGCATGCTTTCGCCAGCCTCTATGAAGGCGGCGAAGTGCATCACCGCGTCGAAAGGCTCCGATCCCAAGGCCGACTCTAATGCAGTTCGGTCGGCTATGTCAGCTTCGATGAAGCTGGCTGCCTCAGGCACAGCGGCCCTATGGCCAGTGGTGAGTGAGTCGTAAACGGTGACTCTGTGTCCGTTCTGAAGCAGGATATCTGCGGCGGCCGAGCCGATATAACCCGCGCCACCGGTGATGAATATATTCATGGGGCAGCCTTTGTGGGTGCGACCTCAGAATAGGTATTATAGCGTTCTATTCTGGGAAAAGGGATCAGGCCACATGCCGTCGTTCCTGATCCCCAATCCCCGCTCCCTAGTCCTCCAAAGTCGTAAGCCCAGCGAGTGAAGCGATCAAGTGTCTGGTTTCGCCTCCCTCGAATTCGATCGTGACCTCCTCATCGTCGAGATCTGTTTCCGTTGCCATCACGACGCCCTCACCAAAGGTTGGATGGAGCACACGCATTCCAACCCTGTAGCGAGCTTCCACAGGTCGTGTTGGACTTGCTTCCCAACGTGTCTGGCGTTGGAAGAAGGTCTGCTCCCAGGTTTTGTAGGTGTTCATTTCGCCTTCCACTAGATCAGGTGGGAGGTCTTCTAGGAAGCGGGAGGAAGTGCTGAGGGTAGAGACGCCCGCCTGCCGGCGACGGAAGGCACGCAGTAAGATCAAGCGGTTCATGGCTCGGGTGATTCCGACGTAGAACAGGCGTCGCTCTTCCTCCATCGCCTCAGGATCTTCAAAGGAGCGCTGGTGAGGGAGAACGCCGTCGTCCAATCCGATGATGAACGTAACCGGAAATTCGAGTCCTTTTGCCGCGTGTAATGTGAGCAGCGTCGGGGCGTTTTGGGTTTCGGTCAGGGTGTCCTGGTCGGAGACCAGAGCGACATGTTCCAGAAAAGTGGTCAGTCCGACGCCTTCAAACTCCTCCGCGGCGCCGCGCAGCTCCAATACGTTCGCCCAGCGCTCATATCCCTCCTCGGTGCCGTCGTCGATATATTCTCTGTAACTTGTTCCTTCCAGCACGCGGTCGATCAGTGTGACGAGGGATACTTCATCGCGCACCGCGATCCAGCCCTTGAGTGCCCCTCCAAACCCTGCCAATGCTGTTCTGGCTCGTGTAGCGAATGCGCCGGCGAACTCGGAATCCTCACCGTCAGTGAGGTCAAGCAACACGTTCGCCGGGGAGATGTCGGCACGGGACGCTGTTTGGAGCAGAGCGTCAACGGTTTTTGCCCCAATCCCACGCGGTGGAGTGTTGAGCACACGCAGCAGACCGACTTGATCGACGGGGTTATGGATCAGGCGCAAGTAGGCGATCAGGTCTTTGATCTCACGACGACCATAAAATCGTTGAGCTCCAACCAGTCTGTAAGGCAGTCCGGCTCGGAGAAAGGCCTCCTCTAACGCACGCGATTGAGCATTGGTTCGGTACATCACAGCACAGTCGCCCGGTTCGGCCTGATTACTGTATGTCAGATTGGCGATGGTCTCGATGATGAAGCTAGCCTCGTCATTCTCGTCGTAGGCTTCGTTGAAGACGATGGGCACTCCATCCCCACGTTCGGTGAACAACTTCTTCTGCTGTCGCCCAGGATTGCGATCAATGATCGCCATCGCCGCGTCGAGGATGGTTTGAGTGGATCGGTAACTCTGCTCGAGGAGGAAAACCTTCGCTTGTGGATAATCTTCCTCAAAGCGGTGCACATTACGGTAATCGGCTCCGCGCCAACGGTAGATGGATTGATCGGGATCGCCGACCACGAAGAGGTCAGGCCCCTCCCCTGCTAATAATCGCAGCAGGACGTATTGAGCCGTGTTGGTGTCCTGAAATTCGTCGACCAGGATATGAGGGTACTGGGAGCGGTATTTCGCTCGTAACTCATCATGCTCGCGCAGTAATCGCACCGCCTGTAGCAAAAGGTCGTCGAAATCGTATGCGTTGTTCTCCTGTAGCAATTGTTGGTAGCGCTCGTACACGCGCCGAGCGATCTCAGCGAAGTAGGTCTCGGCGGCAAAGGTGTCGAATTCGATCAACTCATTCTTTGCACGTGAGATCACCCCATGCACACGAGAGGGCTGTACTTGTTTCGGATCGATGCTGAACTCCTTGAGTGCTTGGCGAACGAGCGAGTGTTGGTCGCTTTCGTCGTAGATCACGAACTCGCGGGTGACCGGTAACAGATCGGCCTCGCGGCGCAGCATTCGGGCACACCATGCGTGAAAAGTGCCCATGCTTATGCCCCTCGGTGCAGTGGTTTGGAAGGTGTCACCAAGGTCGAGGAGTCTTCGAACCCGTCCTGCCATCTCACGCGCGGCTTTGTTGGTGAAGGTCATCGCAACGATCTCGTCTGGATGAATGTTGAGGTGGTCGATCACGTATGCGATGCGATGGGCGAGGACGCGCGTCTTTCCTGATCCAGGTCCAGCGAGCACCAATACCGGTCCCGGCGGGGTGGTGACCGCCTTACGCTGTTGGGGGTTCAAGTCTTCGAGAATCTTCATCGGATCGGTTTTTACCTTAGGTCCCCTTTCCCCCAAAGGAGGAGAGTGCTAGGGTGAGGGGGGAGACAAGTGTGTGCTATATACCCTCACCCCGGCCCTCTCCCTTAAAGGGAGAGGGAGTTGGGTGCTTTCTAAAAGTAAACTGCGTTCATTCTAACGGTCGGCAGACTGGAGGGCAAGATGTGGGAGATAGTGTGCTCTTGGGTCCGCCTTTATCCTTTGACAAGCCCTTCGACAATCCTTCACCAAACATAGGACACATCTCAGGACAAGCCCATTGACAATCCTTCGCCAAGCTGAGGACAAGGCTCAGGACAGGCGGGGGCCGATGTCAAGGGCCCCAGATCCCCCCAGTAGACCTTCGAGCAACTCAGCCGGAAGGTTCATCACTCGGCTGTCAGCAAAGTATGGAAAGTCGAAGTGGATCTCGTCGCCAACGACCTTGCCCGGGATGGGCATTAAGCGCGCAGTGAGGGGTTTGTTGTGACGTAGAGCCAGCGCGCCCAGGTCAATGAGGAGGGAGGCCATTGCTCCGGGGGTGACGTCACCGGGAAGAGGGATGGTGTCAAGGCCGGTACCGCATAGCGTCGCGTACAACAGGAGATGGGTGACCGTAAGCTTGCCTTCCGCAGCGCGTGCAGCCAGGACCGAATCCTCCAACACGGGCAAGAACAAACCGCAGAATCCGGTGCGCGAGAATTCGGCCCTATCGAGGCAGTCAGCGATAAATGTCGCCGCAGCCGCTGTTCCGCTCAGACCCGCGGCGGAAAGGCTAAAGGCTTCCATGGCTGTGCCGATGGAGCGGGCCTCCTCTGGGAAGGGGGCCAGGGAGAAGTCAACCCCGAGGAAGCGATGATCATGTTTTGAGGCGATACGCTGGGCGATCTGGCTCAGCGTTGAGGCGTGATCTTCAATGGACACCACCAGGTGACGACGAGCGGAGTCTATGGAGGACGCGTTTAGGATAGCATCTACAGCAACGTCGGCCGCCTCGGTGGCGACCGCTATAGCCGGAGAACCGCCATCATGGAACGCGGCAGGGAAGAAGGGGGCGCCAGGTGGGACGTTGGCCAATGCCGCGAAGCGCAGGTTGGCGAAACCATCAGGGGAGATGGTGGAGGACTCGTGTATCGCTTGGGCGCAGGCCCGTGCTGCCGGCAGCGAGATCCCGTACAGAGGATCGGCGAAAATACCGGAGGTGAAGATGATCTCTGTCGCCGCAATGACCTCAGGAATGACATCATATCCTTCGGGCTCGTCTGGCAAAGCAGGTCCGATGGCGCCATAGTCCACACCATGTGCGAAACATTCCGCTTCTAACTTTCGCGCAAGGTCCGCTCGATCGGCTGGAGGGACGGGTCCTTTCATTTCGCTCGGCGGTGGTGTGGCAAGCCGCAAGGTTTGCACTTCGATACCGACCTCTTGCAGGGCTTCCTGGCATGCTTGAAGGCAGGCAGCAACACTCTTGATGGGCTCAGTGTTGAGCGGCCATCCAGGGTCGATGAATCCGGTCAGGGCGCGGACTTTCATGGCTCTCCTCGTTGACGAACGATTTCGAATAAGATCACGGCCGCCGCAATGGCGGTATTGAGTGAGTCGGATGATCCCCTCATAGGGATGTGTACTTGACCTTTGGCCAAGGCGCGCAACGCTGGTTGGGGACCATGGGCTTCGCATCCAATGATCAAAGCGATCGGCTGGCGCCAGTTAACCTCGTGGTAGAGCACTCCTTGGCCCGCCTCAGCTATCCATATCTCCAAGCCGTCAAGCCGCGGTGCGAGTGCACCAGGCTCAAGGATCTCGATCGGTATGTGAAAATGAGCTCCCATCGCGCTTCGCACAACCTTCGGGTTGAATGGATCGACCGTTCCTTTGGTCAGGAAAAGAGCTTCTACGCCAGCCACATGCGCGGTTCGGAGAATCGTCCCGAGGTTGCCCGGATCTGCTATACGGTCAGCGACCAATGCCAAGGACAACTGCTCAGGGGGTGGTATTGCTGGAGTAGGGAGAACAGCCAGTAGCCCGGGAGGGCTTTCGGTGCTCGAGCAGGCGACCATGACACTATCGGACACCACCTCGACCTCAGCGCCCAGTCGAGCCAGGCTGTTGACCAGTCCTCGCCCGCGCGCGTCGAGGTGATCGGTGTGTAGCACGAGATTAACCGGAGACTGAGACGCTACGGCCTCACGTGCTAAACGCATGCCCTCGATGACAAAAACCCCATCCTCCCGACGAGCATGGCGCTTGGTTTGAAGAGCACGAACCCACTTCACACGACGGTTGGTGGTGGAGGTGATCATGCCGATTTTCCACTTTCTGGCCATCGGTGGCTGAATTCGTCAGCAAAGATGGCGACACTAGGCTCATCGATCAGGGTGACACGTACCTCACGGAGTGAGGTCTCAAGTTTATCCGAAAAATAATCGACGATAGCGTTCAGGATCACACGAGCACCGCGGTCCTTGGGAAAACCGAAGATGCCGGTGGAGATGGCAGGGAGGGCCAAGTTGGTGAGAGCTCTTTCATCAGCAAGAGTTAGCGCGCCGGTCACAGCTGCGCGGAGCTTCGCGTCCTCATCACCTTCGCCCCAGACTGGACCGACGGCGTGGATCACATAGCGGCAGGGCAATCGCCCGGCGCTCGTGATAGCCGGACGCTCGTGAGAAACCGGACCATGTTCTCGCACCCAAAGGTCGCTTTCGGCTTGGATTTCCTGGCCGCCCTTATGGACAATAGCTCCTGCTACCCCACCGCCGTGGGCCAATTGAGGATTGGCGGCGTTGACGATGGCGTCCACCTTCTCTTCGGTTAAGTCCCCGTGGACCAAACGCACAATTTGACCGGAGGGCAGGTCCTGTTCTGCGACGATTGTGGTCATTGCGTGACTCCGGGGAAGGACACCCTTCTACAGATATGCCATATCCGGCATTTGGTATAGCACTATGTGTTCGGTATCGCTAGTCTTTTACCGAAAAATTGAGGACCTTCGGTTTGACCAGCTTTGCGAAGTCTTTGTATGCTAACCTGATCAATTCGGTGTGGGAACCAGCGCAGAACGCGATTTCGATCTCCTCTGCTAAACTTTCATCCGCGTAGACGTTCATATCGTAAAGATTCCCGAACGGTGGCATGGCGCCGATCTCGCAGTCAGGGAACAGATCCTTGAAGTTGTCCTCGCTGGCGAGGGTAACTTTTTTCGCTCCTGCGCCTTTCTTTAGGCTGTCAAAATCCACCTTATAGGGAGCCGGCAGGACGGCCATAGCCATTTCCCCATCGATCTTGACCATCACCGTTTTGGCCAACTGTCTTCCAGGGATGTGCGCCGAGGCAGCGATCTCCTGGGAGGTGTACACCTCCGAGTGTTTCACGGTGGTGTACTTAATCTTCTTGCTGTCTAGGAATTCTCTTAAGTTACTCGGCGACATGGGGACCTCCTTCTCCGCATTCGAGGTTCGTAGACCATATTTGGCATAGCGAATGTTGTCGTTGTTAACTAGGCCTATGTCTCTCGTCTAGCTAGATGGGCCACTCTTCCTGTGTCTCTCGACCCCTCTTGAATCTGAAATCACATTTTTCGCCACCTAATGCCAACGTCGTTGTCCGCTTTAACCCCATATGGAGTGCTTTGGATACGGGAATGTCAGTGGCACAGATGTAAGGCAAAAGCTCGGGCGCACCTTGGGATTCGAAGAACTTCAGAATGGCACATTCGGAGTAATCGTAGCCGTAATCGAACTCCTTACCGTCACCTTCCACGAAGGTCATGACGAAGTTGTCAGGGTGCTCCCGCTTTTGCGTCTCTAATGCAAACTTTCTCCACTTGTTCTTGAAGAAGCTGGTGAATCTATACCAGCTGTAGGTGCGAATGAGAACTTTGGGAAAGGTCACAATCAAGGCCTCGCGACTCTTGTAGATGAACTCTCCCACCTCTTCCACTGACTTACCACGACGGCACAAAACCCTGTAAATGGCTAAAGCCCATGTGGATTGGATGAGGTCACGATTACTTAAATTGTTTTCATCCCCTATATAGGGCAATCGAGGGATAAGAGTCTCGTATTCGTTTAGGAATTCATCAATGAGCAGGTCGGCTTGAAGATCTTGGAAATAAGAATCAAAGAACCCGGTCATGCGCTGAAGTGTCTTCTTGAAATCGAGCAAGAGCTTTGGCTTTTGAGTTTCGTAGTAGGTTTCCGCTCTTTCTTTCATTTCTCAACCCCCATCGAATACCTTGCACTCAAAAATCTAAAAGCCACCTATAGGAAGCATGAGGCGACGATGGGCACTTTTCTTCGACTATATTTTCGCGCACATTCTTGGTTTACCGTTTATTTTCGGAGCCAATGTTCTAGCTCATCCGTCAAGGCTTCAATCATGAATCATACTCAGTTTTCACAAGTCGATCAATATGATCTGGCAATTGGGCGATGTGCTCTAATTCATCATATGCTGTGCGATCGACCTCTTCCTTCGGCAGTTCCTCATGGAACCAAGTGTGCTCATTGGGGATGTATATAGCTCTACCCCCAATGGCGATAACGGGTTGAATATCTGACCGTAAAGAATTACCAACCATTAGGAATCGATTGGGATGCAGGTTGTATTTCGCCATTAACGCCTGATAACTCTCTTGCGATTTCTCTCCCACAATTTCTATGTATCGAAAATATCCTGAAAGACCTGAACGCGCGATTTTTCTTTCTTGCTCGAACTGATCACCCTTCGTGATCAGCATCAGGTCGAAACGCTGGGATAATTTCGCAAGTGTTTCTTCTGCATGCTCGAAGAGTTCTACTTCATTAGTCAGCATCTCCTTGGAAATCGCGAGGATTTGATCGAGCTCACCGCCATCGATCTTCCCTTCTGATAGACCAATGGCAGTCTCGATCATAGAGAGCGTAAAGCTCTTGATTCCGTATCCGTAAATATCAATATTATGTATTTCAGTTTCGTCAAGTTTTCGCCTGGCATATTCTGTGTCCTGATATTTTGATAGCAGTTGTGCAAACAGCTTTTTCGCCTCATGATAATACGTTTCGTTATGCCAAAGGGTATCATCGGCATCAAAAGCGATCGTTTCGAACATGACACCTCTCCAATTTTCATGTATGAGTATACTGAAAAAAGCAACCCAGCAGGAAAAAGGTGTATATGTGGGGGTGTGGGCAAAGCCCACACCCCCACATATACAGTTCCCTTGCTTGATATAGGGCTTTTTTCTGTGCAGTCATGGACAAGCATGGAACAGAATGCCAGCGGGATGTTTGATTACAAGCCTTGTTATCGTGCTCAGATCGTCACCTGTGCCAGATTCTTGCGCCTGTCAAAGGGCGCGAATGAATGAGCCGCCGCCCTTTGACGAATTCAGGACGTCTGTTGACTGGAAAGGAGCACCCTGAGCTTGTATCGTCCTGAACCTACTGAAGCGTCGAAGGGTACGAATGAACGAAGGTGATGCTTAGTAGACCACATGGCATGAGATGAACATCTTTAACACGAGGTCTCATCTCCTTCCGGCCGATTTCTTATAAAGGAAAGCACAAGGTTACGCCTTGAGAAATGTCCTAAGGTAATCAATTCAACCGGCAAAGGCTTTCCACATAAAGCGCGAACGATCGATTTAACACCCCGGCCTTTCTCATAGAGCTTCAATACGCTTCCCCCAAACTCTTCTAAATATGAGATCTTAGAATTGAGATCCTCTTTTGGGTTTTCACGGACGCGGGCACTTCCCGGAAACAGCCAGTTAACCGACAACCGTGCAATATGCTTCAACGAATCGATGATTTGCCAAATATCATAATCTGCACGTAAAGCACGCTCTTGACCACCGACGAACAGATCGCCGGTGAATAGCCATCCCCGATCTGGTTCATAGAGGCATAGGTGGTCGGGGCTGTGGCCGGGAGTATAAATGACACGGAAGCGATAGTGTTCGGACTCAATGGTTTCGTGATGAGTTACAGACTTACCTGACGAAGGTTCAGGCCAGCCCCAATAGAGGCGTCTGTAAAGGTGAAGTGGTTGCCTCTCCCGAGGGCGGGCCAGAATGGGTAATGCTAGAGGGTGAGCCAGGATATCTAGGTTGGACCTCTCTTGCTGCAGAGGGCCGTTCGCCCCAATATGGTCTTCGTGACTATGCGTGTTGACAACGTATGTGAGGGGGACCCCATCCAGTGCTCCTACCAGTTCGTTTGCGGTGTATGCACAACCTGTGTCCACTAGCAGGCCGTCAATTGAATACGCAGTCGTCCAATAACGCCCTCGACCGGCAATGGTTCGAGCCAGGTCAAACCGAGTGACGGTCTCGTATTTGCTAGCCTTCAACATGGTTTTGATCCAGATTCAGACGTCAGTAATCAGATTTCAGTATTCAGACTTTTATTTTAGGCTGTCGGCTGTCAGTTATGGGACATCAATACTATCCTTCGGCAAAGATGATTCAATGATGACCTGACAATGCTTTGTTGAGTGCTGATTTCTGACTACTGACTACAGACTACTGACAGCTGTTAACTCTCCGCGCAGAACTGTCACCGCTTGACCTCCCAGAATCACCCGCTCACCTTCCACACGGACCCGTACGACTCCCCCGCGAGCCGATGCTTGATAGGCAACCAACTCGTCTTTTCCGAGGCGCCTGCTCCAGAAAGGGCCCAGAGAGCAATGTGCAGATCCTGTCACTGGGTCTTCATCTACCCCTGTCCCCGGCGCAAAGAACCGCGACACGAAATCGAATCCCTCAGTATCTGCAGTGCTCGTGACCATGATGCCACGAATTGACAATGCTTTTAGCATAGCAAAATCAGGGCTTAAGTTCCTTATCGCTTCCTCCGAGTCCAACTCCAAGAGATAATCATACTTGGTCTTGCCAACGTATTTGGGGACGATGCTTAGCGCCTCGCTCAAATCCGGTGGGGCGCTCACTGGCTCGTCAGGTCTTGCGGGGAAATTCAGTTTGATCTCCTCGCCCCTTCGCGTTGCGGTTAACAAACCACTGAGCGTGTGGAATCGTGCTTGCTCGTGTTCACCTAACATACCGGTTTCCCAAAGAATGTGCGCGCTGGCAAGTGTGGCATGACCGCACAATTCCACCTCGACTGCAGGCGTAAACCAACGCAGATTGAAACCGTCTTCCTGACGATGCAGGAAAGCCGTTTCCGATAAGTTCATCTCCCCTGCCATATTCTGCATCCACGTTTCATCTCGTGGTTCAAGTAGAAGGCAAACTGCAGCAGGATTGCCTTTAAAGGGTCGATCCGTGAATGCATCAACCTGGTAGATTTCTACTCCCATGTCCTTTCTCCTTGATGGAGGAATTCTCTACGCGATTAAGAGCGGGCTGCTTTAGCTTCACGTACGATTCCAGTAATTTGTCCGATATGACTGTCGGCATGCATCAGTCCGAGCACAAATCGGCCGATGGCATTTACTTCGGGTGCCTCGGACCACGGTTGGCAGACATTGTCCAGGTGTGGCTCATCCGGCCACATTTCCAAGCTTGCCAGCCGCATTAGACGACTCTCCTTCAACCGCTGGCGGCATGAGGTAATCGTCCTCATCGTCTTCCAGGGCGTTTCATATCGCGAACGGCCATGAAACTGCACACCTCGCGCTAACTCGGCTGCTAGCGCGGCCGATTCCTCCGATGATGCGGTAATATGTACGATCACATGTCCCAGATTCCAAGCAAGATCCACGTCCTCGGGACGCGCGGCGAATGGGTCATGTGCATCGGGGTCAAGCGGTTCGAAGACCACATCCGCATCAGTACAATCCGCGATCAGATCTAAGATTGTGTCTATCATCTCGCTCGTCAGATCGCGTAAATCATCACAGGTTAGATCCGCGACAAGTTCAGCAAATGTGATTTCTTTGTCGCGCACCGCTTTAAAGTTCAGCATAAGAATCTCCTGCGAAAGTTTTTATGGCGGTTTATTAATCAATGATTCAATCTTCAGTTATCGGCATATAATCGATTGGAAATCGATCTTTATTTCGGA
>Ga0114921_10000943_pt1 | contig 12751 bp, 9 predicted proteins | sample BentaG_FD_87016 | JGI IMG/M metagenome (GOLD analysis project Ga0114921, IMG submission 87016) | Deep subsurface microbial communities from South Atlantic Ocean to uncover new lineages of life (NeLLi) - Benguela_00093 metaG | ecosystem: Environmental > Aquatic > Marine > Oceanic > Sediment ...
TGGGGACTGGTCTACAAGTCTGCCCCAGTCTGGCATCTGGCCCTGATCTACGTCTTGTTCGGCTTCTCCTATATCATCTATGCCACATTCTTTGCCCGTTACTTGACCTGGGAGGCCGGGTTCAGCACGGAGGCGGCTGGAGCCCTCTGGTCCGCCGTTGGCGTCCTGAGTATTATCAGCGGCTTCCTTTGGGGTTCAGTGTCGGATGTGCTGGGGAGGAAGTATGCTCTGGCCGTAGTCTATTTCCTGCAATTCTTGTGCTTCACCATCTTTGGCCTGTGGAAGGCGACGCCCGGCTACTACTTGTCCGCTCTGCTATTCGCCCTCACCGCCTGGAGCATTCCATGTATCATGGCCGCCGCTGCTGGAGACCTTCTAGGGGCTCGACTTGCTCCCGCTGCCTTGGGTTTCATCACCCTCTTCTTTGGCATCGGGCAGGCATCCGGTACTTTCCTTGGTGGCCGCGTCGCTGATTTCACGGGGTCCTATACTCTTGCTTTCGTCATCGCTGGCGCAGCGGCTTTGGTTGGAGCGGTAGCTTCCCTCTTCCTGAGGCCGCCCAGAAAGGCTCTATAACAAAAACCCAAGAAGGAGGTATGTGCAGTGGAGATCAAGACAGTAGGTGTTGCGGGTGCGGGGATCATGGGTGCCGGAATCGTCCAGGTTTGCGCGCAGGCCGGTTATCGGGTCGTGGTTTCGGAGATCAACGATGAACTATTACAGAAGGGCCTGGGCACCGTTGATCACTTCCTTGGCAGGGCCGTAAAGAAGGAGAAGATCACGGCCGAGACGAAGGATGAGATCTTGGGGCGCATCCAGGGCACCACAGATCGCAAGGATTTCAAGGATTGCGACCTGATCGTCGAGGCCATCATTGAGAACTTAGATTTGAAGAAAGAGATGTTCAAGCAGCTCGACGAGGTTTGTCCTCCCCATGCGCTGCTGACCAGCAATACATCATCTATGACCATCACCGAGATGGCTGCGGTCACCGAGCGCATGGACAAGGTAGCGGGCCTGCACTTCTTCAACCCTGTGCCCGTCATGCGCTTAGTGGAAATCGTCAGGACCATAGTCACCAGCGATGAGACCGTCGAAACTCTGAGGGAGTTCTCAGAATCTCTGGGCAAGACGGTGGTCATAGCGAAGGACACGCCGGGCTTCATCGTCAACCGGTTGCTGATACCTTATCTCCTCAATGCGATCCGGATCTATGAGTCTGGTCTGGCCAGCACAGAGGACATAGACACGGCGGTCGAGCTAGGGTTGAACCATCCCATGGGGCCTTTCCGCCTACTGGACATCCTCGGCAATGATACCACTCTGTTCATCGCCGACAACATGTTCGACGAGTTCAAGGACGACATGTACGCGGCTCCGGTTCTGCTAAGGCGAATGGTGTCAGCGGGGATTCTCGGTCGCAAATCGGGCAAGGGCTTCTGCGGCGAGTACAAGAGATGAAGGGTGGCCTCGCCGCGTTCTACTGATCGCTAGTGCGGATTGCCCGCCTGCGGTACCGTGGGTTCGCTAGACGGCCTAACAACAGGCCTTCTGGCCGGTGGAGGTCATCTGAATGCGTCATTCGACCGTAGGGCAGGGCTGCCATTACATCAACGAGCATATGAGACACTGCGAGAGGAGGTGTAATCTATGGCGCAGGAGTTTGTGCTGATAAGTCGGGAGGAGAACATAGCGATTCTCACCATCAACCGGCCTGACAAGTACAATGCTCTCAACGACCAAGTTGTGGCGGAAATCGGCGCCGCCCTGGATGAGTTGAGGACTGACGACGGCGTGCGGGCCATAGTCATAACTGGCACTGGCGACAAGGCGTTCGTGTCGGGCGCAGACATCGGCATGCTGCGGGATTTGAAGTCATCGCAGGAAGTGGTGGCCAACTCTCGCCGCGGACAAGCGATGACGCTCAAAATCGAAAGCCTACCCAAGCCGGTTATTGCAGCCATCAACGGCTATGCGCTCGGGGGAGGGCTGGAACTGGCCATAGCGTGTGATATCCGTATCGCTGCCGATACGGCCAGACTAGGGCAACCAGAGATCAATCTAGGCCTCAACCCCGGCTATGGTGGCACTCAGCGCCTGCCGCGCCTGGTGGGCAAGGGCATGGCCAAACTTCTGATCCTCACGGGTGACATGATAGATGCCGAAGAAGCTCTGCGCATCGGGCTGGTGCAGAAAGTCGTTCCTCTGGCGGACTTGATGGATGAGGCCAAAGCCCTGGCCAAGAAGCTGGCCACGAAACCGCCACTTACCCTGGCTGCGTGCAAGGAGGCAATCGACCTGGGGCTGGAGGTGGATCTGCAAAGAGGGCTCTCCATTGAGTCCCTGGAGTTCGGCGTGCTGTCCATGACCGAGGACTACAAGGAGGGCACGTCAGCATTCCTCGAGAAGCGGAAGCCGGTGTTCAAGGGGAGATAACTTAGGTCAGCAAACTCAGCTTGACAAGTTCTGGGATGTGTGTTATGATCGATGTGTGGCGTCCAATGACCGCCATATGTTCTCGGTGACATGTTTTTCCTCCGTCGTACGTCGACCGCAAACCTTCCATATTCATCGCTCGATGATCCTCAGATTACGTTAGCGGGCTTGAGTACAAGAACCAATACAGTAGCATAGGGAAAGGAGAGGATTGGAATGGCACTAGAGTGGCTACCAAGGGAGCACGAGAAGAAGGACCACACTCTCTGGGGGGACGAGTATTTCGGCGATATGGACAACCCTCCCTGCGTCGTGTACGAGAAGAAGCCCATCGTTGATCCGAAAGGCAACCCCGTAGAAGGGCTGTACAGCGCCTGGGTTTGGCTCAACAACCCGCGCCAGTACAACTCCTACACTACCGAGATGGTGAAGGGAGTGATTTCGGGGATGACCAACGCCTCCGCTGATCGCAGTGTTGTGGCGGTGGTCTTCACCGGTGTGGGCGACAGGGCCTTCTGTACAGGTGGCAACACCAAAGAGTATGCCGAGTACTATAGCGGTAGACCCACCGAGTACGCCCTCTACATGGACCTCTTCAACGGCATGGTGGACAGCATCCTCGACTGCAAGAAACCGGTCATTTGCAGAGCCAATGGGATGAGGGTGGCCGGTGGTCAGGAGATCGGTGGCGCTTGTGACCTCTGTCTCTCTTCTGACCTGGCGATCTATGGGCAGGCCGGTCCAAGGCATGGCTCCGCTCCGGTTGGCGGCTCCTCTGACTTCCTTCCTTGGTACCTGGGCATCGAGGACGCCATGTGGAATTGCATCTCCTGTGAGATGTGGACCGCATACAAGATGTTCCGCAAGGGATATCTGAGCAAGGTTGTTCGCGTACTGAAGGACGAGGATGGCAACTGGGTCAGGAATCCGCAGGTTATCACCGACGAGTATGTGAGTGACGGAGAGATCGTCTACGGCGAGTTCAAGACCGGGGACGAATTCAAGAAGGCCAGGGAGTTCGTCTACAATACGCCTGCTGATTTCGAACTGCTTGACAAGGAAGTCGACAAGATGCTCTGGACCTTCACCAACCTGTTCCCCAACTGCCTGCAGATGTCCGTAGATTCCATCAGGGCCAAGAAGAAGTTCTTCTGGGATCAGGGCAAGCTGTACTACCGCCATTGGCTGGCGACGAACATGTCCAGCGAGGCCTTCTTGGGCTTCCACGCCTTCAACACCAAGAAGATAACCGGCAAGGACACGATAGACTTCATCAAGTACCGGCGACTGCTTGACGAAGCTGGCTTGGTGAATGAGGAGTTCATGGCCGAGGTATTGGCTAAGCCCAAGGAGGAGTAGGATCTCGTCCAAGAAGAGTGCTTCGTAGAGGCGACTCGAGGCAAGACCAGTCTTGCTCGTGGTGAGCGTGGCCTGCAATCCTGGGTAGTTCACACCGCAACGGTCGGTGTGAACTACCCCCCTTGAGGATCAGTGGTCAGTGGTGTGACATCCCTTTGTCGATCCAGCACCGAGCGTCTGCCGAACCGCCTTGGGGCGGGAGCGGATGAACATCGCTCGGAGCGTGGCGAATGCCGGGAGGCGTCGTCGGGCTTGTGGCTCAGGAGAGCCTATTGTAGGACGGGCGGGGATCGGTCTTCAGTCCCGCAGTTCTTGACAGGACAGGCCCGCGGTGCTAAGATTGCGGTGTGCTAACATGGAAGTGAAGAACTCCAGTCAAAGGGAAGGAGGGGCGTGATGGCGGTCTGGTTGAATGTTGCTGAGATCATGAGGGTCAATGCCGTGAAGTTCGGCGACAAGATGGCCGTGAAGGGGCTGGCGGTGAAGGATGGCTTCAACGAGCTGACTTTCAAGGAGTACAACGAGAAGGGTTGTCGCCTGGCCAATGCCTGGATGGACATGGGCCTCGAGAAGGGCGACAGGATCTCCGTCTTGCTGTACAATGTCATGGAGTACATGGACATCTATCTAGCGGCCGCCAAGGCAGGCATGGTGGTCGTTCCCATCAACTTCAGGTGGGTGGGTCCGGAGATAGAGTACGTGGTCAACAACTCGGAGTCCAAAGCCTTCATCTGCAGCGAGGAGTTCCTGAAGGAGGTTGAGGCCGTCAAAGAGAACTTCGAACTGGTCGGTTCCGATAAGTTCATCTTCATCGGCGACGAGAGCAAGACGCCCGACGGTTACCTGAACTACGAGAGAATCATAGCTGAGGCCTCGCCCACGGAGCCTGAGGTGAGTGTCGACCCCAAGGACACCTGGATCCATCTCTATACTTCCGGCACCACGGGGCGTCCCAAGGGCGTCATCAGGTCCCACGAATCCTACACCGCTTTCTATCTGATCAATGAGGTCGATTTTGGCTACCGTCCGGATGACATCGGCATGATCGTGATGCCGCTGTGCCACGTGAACTCGACCTTCTATTCCTTCGTCTTCAGCTACATCGGCGGAGGGGTGTATATCCACCGGGCCAGGCAATACGATCCCGAGGAGCTGCTGCAGATCATCGAGCGGGAGAAGGTGACCTACACCTCCTTGGTGCCAACTCACTACATCATGATGTTGAACCTCCCGGAAGAGGTGAGGACCAAGTACGATCTGACTTCGGTCCGTCAATTGCTGATCTCCTCCGCTCCAGCCCGCAAGGAGACCAAGGTGGGGATCATGGAGATGTTCCCCAATGCTGAGCTCTTGGAAGCCTATGGCTCGACTGAAGCCGGCTTGGTGACCCTGCTGAAGCCGCATGAGCAGTTGACGAAGCTGGGATCCATCGGCACGGAATGCGCAGGGACAGATCTGATCAAGCTCCTCGATGAGGACGGCAACCCTGTCCCTCAGGGTGAGGTGGGTGAACTGTACTCCCGCGGGCCCATGATGTTCGACGAATACTGGAAGATGCCAGAGAAGACGGCAAGCTCCTTCCGTGGGGAGTACTTCAGCGCTGGGGACATGGCCAGGCAGGATGAGGGCGGCTATTTCTACATCGTAGACCGCAAGGACAACATGATCATCACCGGTGGAGAGAAGGTTTACCCCTCCGATGTGGAGTCGGTAGTAGCCTCTCACCCTGGCGTGCTTGATGTTGCCGTCATCGGCGTTCCCGACGAGAAATGGGGGGAAGCGGTGAAGTCCGTGGTCATCCCCAAGGACCAGGAGAGTCCCCCTGGTGAGAAGGAGATCATCGAGTTCACGAGGGGCAAGCTGGCGGGCTACCGCAGGCCCAAGAGCGTGGACTTCATCGCGCCTGAGGAGATGCCCAGGACGGCGACGGGCAAGATCCTGCACCGCATACTGAGAGAGCGGTACCTGGAGGAGAAAGACTAGCAGGGAGCGGATCCCCGGTTTGAGTTAATGGACCGGCGTTCCTGCTGCCGGTGTGACGGGTGCGCGTTTGCGATGGCGGCCGCGCACTACCTGGTGCGCGTCTTCGGGAGGAACGTGAAGACTGGCGTCGAATACGATTTGAGAGGCGCCGTAGCCATCGTCACTGGTGGCGGAAAGGGCATCGGCAAGGCCATCGCTTTGGGGCTGGCGCGGGCAGGGGCCAGCGTGGTGGTGGCCAGTCGGACGGAGGCCGAGATAGAAGCGGTGGCCGAGGAGATCTGCGGGATCGGCGGCAGGGCGCTGGCGGTGGTCACAGACCTTACCTCCAGCGAGCAGATCGAGAACCTCGTCGAGGCAGCCATAGGGGAGTTTGGCAGGGTAGATATCCTCGTCAACAATGCGGCGACAAGCTACCTAGCGCCTCTGCTGGATCTCAAGGAGAAGGGTTGGGACAGGATATTCGACACCAACTGTAAGGGAGCATTCCTCTTGAGCCGTGCTGTTGCAAGGACCATGATCGGCCAAGGGGGAGGCAGAATCATCAACATCACCACGGTGGCGGCCGAACGGGGGGGTGTTGGCATGGGCTCATACCACGCGAGCAAAGCTGCCCTGAAGATGTTGACCATGTGCATGGCCGCTGAATGGGCGCCGCATAACATCAATGTCAGCGCAGTGGGACCCGGCTTGACCCGAACGGACTTTAGCAGGCCCATATGGGAGGATGCCGAGCGTGCCGACAGATACTTGAGCGCCATCCCCAAAGCTCGGGTGGGTGAACCCGAGGAGATTGTGGGGGCGGTTCTTTTCTTGGCTTCCGACGCCTCAGGCTTCATCACCGGCCAGTCCATCTATGTAGATGGTGGGTATCTGGCCACATGACCTCTCATGAGAGTCAAGGAGGCAAAAGCGTGGACCATATTAAGGAACTGCAAGGGATTGTCGGGGAGGAGAATGTCAGGACCGACGAAGTTGAGTTGATGTCCTACTCTCGTGACATGTCAGTTCACGTTGGCATCCCTGAGGTCATCATCTTCGCGCACTCGACAGATCAGGTATCGAAGATCATGGCCCTCGCCAACGAACGCAAGATAGCTGTGACCCCCAGGGGCTCTGGCACCAGTGTGACGGGAGCAGTATTGGCTCCCAGAGGGGGCATCATCCTGGATCTCTCCAAGATGAACGAGATAAAGGAGATCAATAGGGAGGATGGATATGTGGTGGTGGAGCCGGGGGTTATCCTCAATAGCCTGAACGCGGCCTTGGCTCCCACTCACTTCTACCCCCCGGATCCCAGTAGCGGCCCCCTGGCCTCCATAGGGGGTACGGTGGCCACCAACGCCAGTGGCGAGCGCGCGGTCAAGTATGGCGGTACCAAGGACTGGATCATGGAGCTGGAGGTGGTGCTGGCCGATGGCCGAGTGCTCAAGACAGGAACCACGGCACCCAAGAGCTCCTCAGGTTTCGACTTGACCCACGTCTTCATTGGGTCGGAAGGCACGCTTGGGGTGGTGACCGAGATCACGGCCAGGATCCTGCCGAAGCCGGGTTATGTGGCCTTCGCTACCATAAGCTTCAAGGGCCTCGAAGATGCGGGAGACACGGTAAGCGAAATCCTGACCCAAGGCATTCCTCTTTCGAAGTGCGAAGTTCTGGATAGCGTATCCCTGGGTGTGGTCAAAGAGGTCATGGGTCTGGAGATCCCTGATGAGGTCGGTTGCATGCTCTTCATCGAGGTGGACGGCCAGAAGGCCATGGTTCAGGAGCAACTCGAGCAGATTAACGAGATCGCCGACAAACATAACCAGATAGGCAGGGAGTGGACCGACGATGCTCAGGAGATGGCTAGGATTTGGGCTGCCCGGTCTGGATTGGTGGCAGCCCTCTCGAAGGTGGCAAGGGGCGAGCGGTTGATACCGCTGGTTGAGGACTTCGGCGTTCCTATCAGCAAGATCCCGGACGTCATCAAGGAGGTTCAAAAGGTAGGGGACAAGCACGGTTTCCGCATTGCCAGCTTCGGCCACGTGGGAGATGGGAATATCCATGCCGTGCTCTTGCTAGATGCTAGGAAACCAGAACATTGGCAGAAAGCTAAGGAGATAGCCAAAGACTTCATTGACGTGACCTTGAAGCTGGATGGTACCCTCACTGCCGAGCACGGTACCGGCATGGCCAAGTCACCTTTCATGGTCGAGGAACTCGGTATTGGGCAGGACGTCATGAGAGCCATCAAACAAGCCCTCGACCCCAACGGTATTCTGAACCCCGGCAAGATGGGCCTTGATGATATCGTGAAGGATATCTACGACCATTTCGCCTTCACCGACCTGTTGGAGAGGCCCGAGGAGGTGCAGAGCTACGGCAAGCCTACTGATGACGAGATATACGCCTGTATCCAGTGCGGTTTCTGCCGCCTGGGCTGCCCCATATTTGCCGAGACCGTGCTGGAGTCACGGAACGCTAGGGGCCACGTCATTCTGGCCTACAATCTGATGATAGGGTCCGTGGAGCCCTCAGAGGAGCTGGCAGCCAGCTTCTATCAGTGCACCACTTGCCTGAACTGCAAGACCACCTGTCCCGCAGCCATCGAAGTCGCCGACATCGTTGGCGCGGCGCGCCAGCGACTAGCCGAGGCTGGCTATCTCCCCCAGGTCTTCGTGCCCATGGTGGAGAGCTTGAAGGAAGAAGGTAATCCCTTCGGGGAGCTTGCCGAGAAGAGAACGGAGACCTATCCCTCTGGCTATGAGCAAAAGACAGCGGCTCCCCAAGAGGTGGATGTGCTTCTCTATCTCGGTTGCACGGGTTCTTACCAGGATCTGTACATCGTGCCCAGCATGATGGAGCTGATGGACAATCTGGGAGTGGGCTACGCCGTGCTGGGGGAAGAGGAGAACTGCTGTGGATACGTAGCTCACCTCATCGGCGCCGAGAAGAGTTTTCAGGAATGCATGGAGAAGAACGTCGAGACCTTATCCGAACTGAACCCCAAGATGATAGTCACTACCTGTGCCGGGTGCCACAGAACGCTACGGGACCTGTATCGTGAGTATTCGGACTTCGATGTGGAGGTACTGCATGCCGTCGAATACATGGACCGTCTGATCTCGGAGGGCAAGCTGGAGTTCAAAGGAGAGTTCCCGAGAAAGGTCATCTATCATGACCCCTGCGACATCGGCAGGCACATGAACATTTACGAGCCGCCCCGCAACGTGCTCAAGTCTATTCCTGGCTTGGAGCTGATGGAGTTCAAGCTGAACCGCGCGCTGGCCAAATGCTGTGGTGGCGGTGGGGGACTCAAGGGCTACGATGGCGCACTGAGTTCAACCTTGGCCGAGAACCGGGTCGCCGAGGCCATGGACATGGGCGCTGAGGTGATAGTCTCGGCGTGCCCGACTTGCAAGAGCAATCTAAAGCTGGCCGGTGCTAAACTACAAAAGGAGCGCAGGCAAAGGATGAAAGTGATGGACATCACCGAGATAGTGGCGGAAGCACTTTGATCCCGATGCTGCTCACACCATTCATCTAAGGGAGAGTTGTGGCGGAAAAGAAGCTGCTGCGCAAGCGGATATCGGCAGCGAAACAGTTGAGCGAGGTGATGCGGGATTACTTCTACAGGATGGACCGCATCTCCAAGGGGGAGGAGGAGGGAAAGATCGCCTGGTGTACCAGCGTGGGGCCAGCCGAACTGCTATGCGCCTTTGACTTCGAGGTGCACTACCCTGAGAATCATGGCGCCATGCTCGGCTCGACTAGGTTAGCCATGGATTGCATACCGCTAGCCAACGCCATCGGTTACTCTCCTGACATCTGTTCCTACCTCACAAGCGATGTGGGCTGCTACTTGAAGGGAGAAACGCCTCTTTCCAAGGCATACCCAGGAATCGAGAGTGTCCCCAGGCCCGACATACTGGCTTACAACACCAACCAGTGCCGGGATGTGAGGGAGTGGTTTGAGTACTACGGGCGGGAGTTCAATGTCCCGGTGGTGGGGATCAATCCTCCTCACGGCCTGAGAGAGATCGGGCCTGCGGAGATCGCTGATGTAGTACAGCAGATGGAGGACCTGGTGCCCACCCTGGAGGAGGTGAGCGGTCAGAAGTTTGACATAGACAGATTCAGAGAGAGCATGCGCCTCTCTCGAGAGTGCAGCGAGCTTTGGGGGCATGTCCTGGGACTGGCGAGGAATGTGCCCTCTCCCTGGACCTTCTTCGACGGTACCATCCACATGGGTCCGGCGGTTTGCTTGCGGGGTAGTCAGAGAGCCAATGATTACTATCAGATCCTCAAGGCGGAACTGGAGGAGAGGGTCGCAGAGGGTGTAGGAGCTGTGGAGGATGAGCGCTTCCGGATATACTGGGAAGGCATGCCCATCTGGGGCAAGCTGCGGACTCTGTCTGAGCAGTTCTCCGAGCTGGGGACCTGTGTTGTGGTATCAACCTACTGCAGTAGCTGGATCTTCAGTGCCTTTGACGAGAACAAGCCCTTCGAGAGCATGGCCCAGGCCTATACCGAGATCTTCATCAACCGCAGTGAGCCGGTGAAAGAGCGATACCTGGAGAGGCTGGTGGAGGAGTTCAAGGTGGATGGGATCGTGTTCCATGATTCCAAGACCTGTCCCAACAACTCCAACTCCCGCTATGGCATGCCCCAGAGGCTCGAGAAGAAGCTCGGCATTCCCACTCTGACCATTGATGCCGACTTGAACGATCTGAGGATGTATTCGGAGGAGACCACCAGGACCAACATCGAGGCCTTCATCGAGCAGCTTGAGGAGAGGGAGTAGGCCTTCTCACAGAAAGGAGTGAACCTGGACGATAGATACTTCGCAGGGCTGGATTCGGGCACCTCGACGACTAAAGCAGTAGTGATAGATGCGGGGAAGGGGATACTGGGCAGCTTCGTGCGCAGGTCTGGTGCGAAGCTGCTGGAATCTGCGGAGATCGCCTTCGACGAAGCCCTGGAGCGAGCCACACTCAGCAGGAATGACATAGACTACGTTGTTGCCACCGGTTTTGGGAGGCGGAGCATATCCTTTGCCAACCTGAGCAAGACCGAGATTAGCTGTCACTCCAAAGGGTGTCACCACTATTTCCCCGAGGAAATCACGGTGATAGATATCGGTGGCCAGGACAACAAGGTGGTCAAGCTTGATGTCGGAGGCAGGAAGACCAGCTTCAAGATGAATCGCAAGTGCGCGGCCGGCACCGGTGCCTTCTTGGAGGAGATGGCTTACAAGCTCGACATCCCCTTAGATGATCTCGAGGACTTGGCCAGAAAGTCCAGCAAAGGGACGGAGTTGGGGAGCTTTTGCACAGTCTTCACTGCCACCGAAGTCCTTGACAGGATCCGGGGGCAAGAGAGGCTCGAGGATATCGTCAGGGGCCTTCTCAATTCGGTCGCCAAGCGCATCCTGGAGATGGACACTCTGACTGGGCGAGTGATCATGAGTGGTGGGGTCGTGGCCCACAACCCCATAGTGGCTGAGATTATCGGTGAGAGGGCCAAGAAGAGAGTGGAGATAGCGCCGCATCCTCAGGAAATGGGGGCTTTTGGGGCGGCGCTTATTGCTGCCGAATCGCAGGCGGCGGAACCAACACAGGAGAACCTATTACCAGTAGCGAGGAGGTAGAGAATGACAACCGTGCCTGACGAGATTCAGACCTGGCAGATGGTACAGCCAACCAGCAAGGATAGGGAGACGGGAGAGGTGACCCCTGGGAAGCTTGAGAGGACCAGCATCCCGGTGCCGGAGCTGCAGGCTGGCGATGTCCTGGTGGAGATCGCTGGCTGCGGGGTCTGCCACACAGACTTGGGATATTTCTACTATGGCGTCCCCACGGTGACCAAGGCGCCTCTAACCTTGGGCCATGAGATCAGCGGTGTTGTCGTGGCTGGAGAGAAGGACTGGATCGGCAAGGAGGTGATCATTCCGGCGGTCATGCCTTGTCGCGGTTGCCCGATCTGTGACATGGACCGAGGCAACCGGTGCCTGGCGCAGAAGATGCCCGGCAACAGCCTGGACATCTACGGCGGTTTTTCTAGCCATATCGTCGTTCCAGCGATAGACTTGTGCCCTGTGGAAGACCGCAAGGGCATGCCTCTGGAGTGGCTTGCCGTGATAGCCGATGCAGTGACCAGCCCCTATCAGGCGGCGGTGAGAGCTGACGTGCAGGAGGGCGACAGGTGCATCATCACCGGGGTGACAGGGGGTCTAGGCGTGTTCATGTCGCAGATGCTGAAGGCCATGGGCGCCGGTGTGGTGGTAGGTATCGCACGCCATGAGGAGAAGCTGAAGAGGGCCTTGAACTACGGAGCTGACTATGTGATCGACTCCTCCGACAAGAGCGCCAAGGATGTGCGCAGCGAGTTCCGCGAACTCTGCAAGGCTAACGGCCTGCCATCTAACTGGGGTTGGAAGATCTTCGAGATGACCGGAGCAAAGCCGGCTCAGGACATCGCTTTGGCTCTGCTGGGTTTCGTGGGCAAACTGGTCTGGGTAGGCTTTTCGACTAATCTCAATGAGTACTCGCTCTCAAGGCTGATGGCCTTCGACGCTGAGATCATTGGCACTTGGGGCTGCCTGCCGGAGTACTATCCCACGGTGCTGGAGATGGTTCTGGATGGAAAGGTGGAGCTGGAGCCGTTCGTCGAGACTCGGCCCATGAGCAAGATCCAGGACGTGTTCGAGGAGGCTCACACCACCACCCTAATGAAGAGGATCGTTCTGACGCCTGATTTCTAGGGCATTCAACGAGACGCGATGTTGTCAGAACTGTACAATCCTGGGGAGGGTGATGTATAATCTACCCGAGATTCTCATGACCAGTTCGACACCTGAAAGGGTCCGGGTAGGTGTATCAACCCTTCACTATTGGTCAACTTCTTGTTGGAGACATCCAAACATAGGAAGGAGGTGGTCAAGAAAGCCCCTGATTGTGACTGGACGTCGGTAGATCGAATAATACGACTGAAA
>Ga0114921_10000945_pt1 | contig 12736 bp, 9 predicted proteins | sample BentaG_FD_87016 | JGI IMG/M metagenome (GOLD analysis project Ga0114921, IMG submission 87016) | Deep subsurface microbial communities from South Atlantic Ocean to uncover new lineages of life (NeLLi) - Benguela_00093 metaG | ecosystem: Environmental > Aquatic > Marine > Oceanic > Sediment ...
GGAAATTATCCCACTGCTGAATCGTCAAGGTCCGGTCCTGGCCGTCCACCAGGCTCATCTCGTTGTCCAAACCAGCTTGTGCCGTCCCCCCGCTGACGGCAACGAACACGACGGCCGCGGCCATCGCCACCATTGCCCGCCCGATACCCCTCATCGTCTCGCCAGCTGTGTCGCCGGTGAACCGAGGTTCACCGAGGTCCTCTTCGTGCCCGCCCAACGGCCGGACACACTGCACACTGCACAGATCAGCCAACTGCGAGGCTGCACCATTGCGATGGCATGGCGCTCAGTGCTGACCCCAGAAACATAACGGTCCGCCAATTATGCGGCAACATGTACCTATCCCCGCAAAAACACCTGCACGGACAGCCAGGAGCTTGCTCCGGATACTCCGGCCCGATGAACTCGCCCATCGAATGTTCGTGGGTAGACGCGTAGACGGGTGAACACCGGTTCCGCGAGCCGCAGGGGGCCGAATCCGCGCACCCATCGCCGAATCAGACCGATGTCGCAAAGCGGTCAATTATGGTGGGGCGGAACATTATCCTGCAACCAGCGGTCGTGGTCTTCGCCATCGTCTTCAGCATCCGGACCGTGCCCGTCGGAGGGCTCCCGAGGCGGTTCAGTGCCGAAGACCCTGTTAACTTTTTTGCTGGCGTGATTTGGCGGGCGCGTCATGTCGTCCCTAGGGTGTGACGAAGATTACATTTTTGTGGATTTGACTGGTCCTCAAGGTTGCGGCAGCTTGTCGTAGTTACCGATTGGCGGGGCATTTCTTCACCAGCTCTTCACCAGCCGTTGGAAAACGGTTCAGATCTCCAGGCTCGATAGCTGACCGATGATGTTCACGGCCAGCGGATTGAGCGTCGCCATTCCGTCCCGGACCGCGTACCGCGAACCGGCCAGGTTCACCACCAACGTGCTACCGGAAATACCGGCCAAACCGCGTGACAGGCCGGCATCGATGACACCCGCCGACAGGGCCGAGGCCCGCAGCGCTTCGGAGATACCAAGGAGTTCCCGGTCCAGGAAGTCGCGGGTGGCCTCGGGAGTGACATCACGAGGGGTCACGCCGGTGCCGCCCACCGACACCACCAGGTCCACCCCCCCGATCACCGCGGTGTTGAGCGCGTTGCGAATCTCTACCTCGTCGGCGGAAACGACTACCGCGCCGTCGACAACGAATCCTGCCTCAGAAAGCAGCTCAGTGACCAACGGCCCACTGTGGTCCTCTTCGTCACCGTGCGCGGTTCTATCGTCGACGACGACCACCAGCGCCCTGCCGACCAACTCCCCTGGCTGTTCCATGGTTGCAACCGTATATCCGGGAGTCGACAACGGTGCAGCCACTCTCATCATTGTTCGGCCGTGCCAAGCGTGACCTGCACGCTCTTGCGGTCGCCCGACGAATCCAGGTACGTCAGGGTCACCTTGTCGCCGGGCGCCCTGGACCGCACCGCAGCGACCAGCTCGTCGGCGCCGTCGATCGTCCGGTCGTTGATCCGGGTGACGACGACCCCGCTGGGCAGCCCTGCCCTCCCCGCGGGCCCACCCCGCACAACATCGACGATCTTGGCGCCGTGGATGCTGGCGTCGTTACTCACCTGCACGCCGAGGGAAGCGTGCGACGCCTTGCCCTTGCTGACCAGCTCGTCGGCTATACGCTTGGCCTGATCGATCGGGATGGCGAATCCCAGTCCGATTGAGCCGCCCTGCGCCTCTGCGGAAGCACCACCCAGGGTGGCAATCGCCGAGTTGATGCCCACCAGCTCGCCGCTCATGTTGACCAGCGCGCCGCCGGAGTTGCCCGGGTTGATCGCAGCATCGGTCTGAATGGCGTCGAGCACGGTGTTCTGATTCGCCGAATCTCCAGCAGCGGAGACCGGCCGGTTGAGCGCGCTGACGATACCGGTCGTCACGGTGCCCTCCAGGCCAAGCGGCGACCCAATCGCCACCACGTCCTGGCCGACCCGCAGGTCGCCCGAGGAACCGATTGCGATCGGGGTGAGCCCGGTGACACCCTGCGCCCGCACCACGGCGATATCGCTGGAACCATCGGTGCCCACGACGGTGAACGGTGCAGTCCGGCCGTCGGCGAAGGTCACGGTGGTGCTGGGCCCTCCCCCGCCTCCACGGGCATTCCCGTTGCCCTTGGCCGCGGCGACGACGTGGTTGTTGGTCAGGATCAGCCCGTCAGCCGACAGCACGATTCCCGACCCCTCTTCGAACTGCCGGCCCATCTCGGTCTCGAGCTTGACGACGCTGGGCACGACCATGGCGGCAACCTTCTCGACCGAACCCTGCGGCAGGTTGGCGGCGGGCACGCTCGGAGCCGCGCCGGCGAGCGTCGTGGTGGTTCCGACCGGCTGGCGGTCCGGCTGTGCAGCCAACGCAACCATTCCGCCGATACCCGCCGAGACCATCGCGACGGACAACGCGCCGGCGGTCAAAATCCCAGCCCGGGACCGCCTTCCATCTGGCCGGCCCGGGCCGGGCAGCGGTCCCGGTGGCGTGCCGGGCCGATTGACGCCCTGGTACGTCTCGTAGGGGTGTGGCTGCTGCGGGTAACGCCAGTCGTAGGGCGGTTGATAGCTCTCACGCAGGGGTTGACCTGGATATCCCGGGGCCGCAGTCTGATTGGGGACGGGGCGGCGACCCGGCTGCTGCGGCGGTGGCGAATACCTCGGGTGATTCGTCATATCGCTACGCTGCTCTTTCTGAGTCGTCGGTTCTCGTTCAACACGGGTGTCACGGCTACCTTGCCGTCGTTGACTGAGAATCCGCTGAGACGACACTCGGTAGGGCCGGTGATTTTCCCCTCTCGCTGCCGGCCGCCGCATCGTCGTGCGGTTCGGTCGCGGACATGGGCGCGGGATAGCCAGGGGCAGGCATCGGGCGCCCGGGCAGCAACACGTAAACCGATGTGCCCGGCGGCTGATCACCGGGACAGGTGTCGGCTACCCGAAGGGCACCACCGTGTTTAAGCACCACTTGCTTGACGATCGCCAGTCCCAGGCCCGATCCGGGCAGCGCTCGCGCGGAGGCCGACCGGAAGAACCGCTCGAATACCAACCGGCGTTCCTGAGGCGGGATGCCCGGGCCGTGGTCGGATACCACCAACTCCGCATGCGACGGGTCGACTTGTGTCAGCCGCAGACCGACCCGACCGCCGGGAGGGCTCCATTTGGCCGCGTTGTCCAGCAGGTTGAGCACCGCACGCGACAGACCGGCGGCATCGCCGTGGACCTGCCATGGCGTCACTGCGACATCGAAGTCAATGTTATTGCGGCGCCGACGAACTCGTTCCATAGTGCGGTCGACGACCTCGGACATGTCGACCGGCTCGGTCACCGACTCGCCAGCGTCATCCCGGGTAAGATCCACCAAATCGCCTACCAGCGTTGACAATTCCTCGATCTGCGCGATCACATCCGCACGGAGTCCGGCCATCTCCTCCTCGGGCAGCGGCCGCGCCCCAGGGGCCATTGCCGCCATCAGCAGCTCCATGTTGGTGCGCAGCGAGGTCAGTGGTGTTCGCAGCTCGTGGCCCGCATCAGTGACCAGCTGTGCCTGCCGTTCCCGCGATTCGGCCAGCCCGCGCAGCATCATGTTGAATGCTTCAGTCAGCCGCGATAATTCATCGCTACCGAACACCGGGATAGGCCGCAGGTCGTCGGTGCGCGCGACCCGTTCGGCCGCTTCGGTCAGTCGCGCTACCGGCCGCAATCCAGCCCGGGTGACCATTCCACCGGCCACAGCGGCGACCGCAACCCCGATCCCCCCTACGGCCAGAAGCACCAAGCGCAGTTCCGTCATTATCGCGTCGGTCGGGGCAAGGCTCTTCGAGATCAGCAGCGAGCTGCCGTTGGGGAGGCGAACGGCGAGCACCCGCTGATCGGCGGCAGTGCGCTGCGACATGAACAAATCGCCACGGATAACCGCTTCTTCGGGCTCACCTACCGGCAGGGTCTGGTGGGGATGGTTAGCCGTGTAGACCGATCGGCCGGGATTCACCAGCATCGCGTTGACATCCGAATACGCGGTGCCTTCGATGGCCTTTCCAGGGTCGGCGGCCAGCGACCCACTCGCGATCAGCAGCCGCGCCCGGCTCTGCAGCTGGTTGTCGATGTCCTCGTAGAGCGCGGCCGAAATCACCACGTAGACGGCTACAGCCACGAGCACCACCACCATCGCCACCATCGACATCGCCAGCAACATGACGCGCCACCGCAACGACAACGATGTGGTGGCTCGCAGTGGATCTCGCCGCCGGGGACGGAACAGGGACATCAGGGGGGCGTCTCGCGCATCACGTAACCCACGCCACGCACGGTGTGGATCAGCCGCGACTCCCCTTCGGCTTCGGTTTTACGGCGGAGATACCCGACATACACTTCCAGCGCGTTGCCCGAGGTAGGAAAGTCGAATCCCCACACCTCCTCGAGGATACGGCTGCGGGTGAGCACCCGCCGGGGGTTGGCGATCAGCATCTCCAGCAGCGCGAACTCGGTGCGGGTCAAGCTGATCTGGCGTTGGCCGCGGGTGACCTCGCGGGTAGCCGGGTCCAGGCTCAAATCGGAGAAGGTCATCGGAACCGACTCCGCGGAATCGTCGAGGGTGGTGCGGCGCAGCAGCGCCCGCATCCGCGCCAGTAGCTCCTCAAGGGCGAAGGGCTTGGGCAGGTAGTCGTCGGCGCCCGCGTCCAGGCCTGCGACCCGCTCGGACACCGAGTCGCGGGCGGTGAGCACCAGGATCGGCAGGTCGTCGCCAGTGCTGCGCAGCCGACGGCATACTTCCAGCCCGTCCAGCCGCGGCATCATCACATCCAGAACAAGTGCGTCGGGCCGCTCGCTGACGATCGCTTCGAGGGCCTCGACACCGTCCTCAGCTAACCCGACCGAGTAGCCATTGAATGCAAGCGAGCGGCGCAACGACTCACGCACCGCGCGATCGTCGTCAACGACAAGTATCCGCACAGCCACTAGTGTCATCCAATCGCCTGAGAGCGGCCTGAGAGGCGCGCCGATCCGGTCACCGCGAAACTCGACTCAATCCCCGATTATTCCCGCAAACTTCGCGCGTGAGCGGTAGGACCGAACGCGCGACTTCGCGTCAGCGGCGGTCGAGATCGAGCAGCCCGAGCCGCGCGGCCTTGAGTAGACGGCGCGGCACCTTGTGCTGTTTACCGGCCACGGTCACTCCGACCAGTTCTGTGCGGGTGGCCTTCCACTGGGAACGCCGGTGGCGGGTATTGGCGCGCGACATCCGGCGCTTGGGCACAGCCATGCGTTTCAGGATACCGGGTTGCGCGACTTCGCCGAAATCGGTGCGCTTGACGAAGCGCCGCCAGTATCGGCTAGCCTGCTGACCTACCAGTTGGTTGGTGTTCTTCGGTGAAGTGGGGCGAAGCGTGGCGTCTGTGGTTCGGATCGGGAACTGTTCGGGGTTCTACGGCGACCGGCTTTCCGCTATGCGCGAAATGCTCAGCGGTGGCGACCTGGACTATCTGACCGGTGATTACCTGGCCGAGCTGACCATGCTGATCCTCGGCCGCGACCGGGCCAAACACTCCGAGCGTGGGTACGCCAAGACATTCTTGACCCAGCTCGAGGAGTGCCTGGGCCTGGCGCGCGAGAAAAACGTGCGCATCGTCACCAACGCGGGCGGCCTCAACCCGGCCGGCCTGGCCGACTCGGTGCGCGTACTCGCTGACCGGATGGGCATCGCAACCCGGGTAGCTCATGTCGAAGGTGACGACCTGCTGGCGCGCGCCGGTGAGCTGGACCTTGGCACACCCCTGACTGCGAACGCCTATTTAGGCGCCTGGGGCATCGTCGACTGCCTCAACGCCGGCGCCGACATCGTGGTCACTGGCCGCGTCACCGACGCCTCGGTGATCGTCGGACCAGCGGCCGCGCATTTCGGCTGGGGCCGCGCAGACTTCGACCAGCTGGCAGGCGCGGTGACCGCGGGCCACGTCATCGAATGCGGCGTGCAGGCCACCGGCGGCAACTACGCGTTCTTCACCGAGGTTGGCGACCTGACCCACGCCGGATTCCCGCTGGCCGAAGTGCACGCCGATGGGTCGTCGGTGATCACCAAGCATGCGGGCACCGGCGGTCTGGTCAGCGTGGACACCGTGACCGCGCAGCTGCTCTACGAGATCACCGGCGCCCGCTACGCCAACCCCGACGTGACGGCCCGTTTCGACCGCGTAGAACTGTCGCAGGATGGGCCGGACCGGGTTCGCATCGACGGCGTCACCGGCGAGCCGCCGCCACCCACGCTCAAGGTGTCACTGAACAGCATCGGCGGCTTCCGCAACGCAATGACGTTCGTCCTGACCGGTCTGGACGTTGAGGCCAAGGCCGAGTTGGTGCGCCGACAGCTGGAAGCCCGCCTCACCGTCAAGCCGGCGGAGCTGGAATGGACGCTGGCCCGCACCGACCACCGGAACGCAGACACCGAGGAAGCCGCCAGCGCCTTGCTGCGCTGCGTCGTGCGCGATCCCGACCCGGCCAAGGTCGGGCGCAAATTCTCCTCGGCAGCAGTCGAACTGGCGCTCGCAAGTTATCCCGGCTTCCACGTCACCACCCCACCCGGCGAGGGCCAGATCTACGGCGTGTTCACCCCGGGATTCGTCGCCGCCGACCAAGTGCCGCATGTGGCTGTGCACTCCGACGGCAGCCGCACCGATATCGCACCGGCCACCGACACCCGCGAACTCGCCCCCGCCGAGGTGCCGTCGTTGCCAGCGCCGTTGTCCGCCGGCCCGACCCGCCGCAAACCTCTTGGCCTGGTCGCGGGGGCCCGCAGCGGCGACAAGGGCGGGTCGGCCAACATCGGGCTGTGGGTGCGCACCGACGAGGCGTGGTGTTGGCTGGCCAACACGCTAACCACCGACAAGCTCCGAGAGCTGCTACCGGAGACCGCCCGCCTGGACATCACCCGACACCTGCTGCCGAAGCTGCGCGCCGTCAACTTCATCGTCGATGGCATCCTCGGCGAAGGCGTGGCATACCAGGCGCGGTTCGATCCTCAGGCCAAAGGCCTGGGCGAGTGGTTGCGCGGCCGATACCTCGACATACCGGAAGTATTGTTGCCGTGAGCATGTGGACCACACCCGAACGGGATCAGTTGCGCAAGATGGCTCGTGACTTCGCCGAACGTGAGATCCTTCCGCACGTCGACGAGTGGGAGCGCATCGGCGAACTCCCACGCGACCTACACCGACGCGCCGGCGACGCCGGATTATTTGGACTCGATCTGCCCGAAGCGGTCGGCGGTGGTGGCGGCGACGGCGCCGACTCACTGATCATCTGCGAAGAACTGCACGAAGCCGGCGCTCCGGGGGGCGTGTTCGCGTCACTGTTCACCTGTGGCATCGCGGTGCCGCACATGGCTGCATCCGGCGACCAACGGCTGATCGACACCTTCGTACGGCCGACCCTGCGCGGTGAGCTGATCGGCGCGCTGGCCATCACCGAGCCGGGCGGCGGCTCCGACGTCGGGCACCTGCGGACCACCGCCGTCCGCGACGGTGACCACTACATCGTCAACGGCTCCAAGACCTACATCACCTCCGGTGTGCGCGCCGACTACGTCGTCACCGCCGCGCGCACCGGCGGGGCCGCACGGCCCGGGGCCGCCGGGGTGTCACTACTGGTGGTCGAAAAGGGCACGCCCGGCTTCGACGTCACCCGCAAGCTGGACAAGATGGGCTGGCGATCCTCGGACACCGCCGAGCTGTCCTACACCGATGTCCGGGTTCCCGCGGAGAACCTGATCGGTCCCGAGAACAGCGGCTTCACACAGATCGCCCGGGCATTCGTCTCCGAGCGAATCGGCCTTGCCGCACAGGCCTATTCCAGTGCGCAGCGCTGCCTCGACATCACGGTGCAATGGTGCCGTGACCGGGAAACCTTCGGCCGTCCGCTGATATCCCGGCAGGCCGTGCAGATCACGCTCGCCGAAATGGCCCGCCGCACCGATGTGGCCCGTGTCTATGCGCGCAACGTGGTGGAGCGGCAGTGCTCCGGCGAAACGGACCTGATCACCGAGGTCTGTTTCGCCAAGAACACCGCGGTGCAGGCCGGGGAATGGGTAGCCCATCAGGCGGTACAACTGTTCGGCGGCTTGGGCTACATGTCCGAATCCGAAGTCGAGCGGCAGTACCGCGACATGCGGATTCTGGGCATCGGCGGCGGAACCACCGAGATCCTCACCACGCTGGCCGCCAAGACGCTCGGATACCAGCAATGACCGTGCTGCAATCCACACTCGACCCGGCCGGACCGGCCTATGCCGAGGCCGCGTCGGCGCTGAGAGCCAAGCTCGAGGAGATCAACGCCGAACTCGTCACGGCGCTCGGCGGCGGTGGGCCGAAGTACGTCGAGCGCCACCACGCCCGCGGCAAGCTCACTGCCCGGGAACGTATCGAGCTGCTGGTCGATCCGGATTCCCCGTTCCTGGAACTCTGCCCGCTGGCGGCCTGGGGCAGCGACTTTCAGGTGGGCGCCAGTGTCGTCATGGGAATCGGTGCGGTCAGCGGCGTGGAAACCATGATCGTCTCCAACGATCCGACCGTCAAGGGCGGCACCAGCAACCCGTGGACACTGCGGAAGGTGTTGCGGGCCAACCAGATCGCGCTGCAAAACCGGCTGCCGGTGATCTCCCTGGTGGAATCCGGCGGCGCCGACCTGCCTACTCAGAAGGAAGTCTTCATTCCCGGCGGTCAGATGTTCCGCGATCTGACTCGGCTCTCGGCGGCCGGTATCCCGACGATCGCGCTGGTGTTCGGCAACTCCACTGCCGGCGGCGCGTACGTCCCCGGTATGTCCGACCACGTGGTGATGATCAAGGAACGCTCCAAAGTGTTCCTGGCAGGTCCGCCGCTGGTCAAGATGGCCACCGGCGAAGAATCCGACGACGAATCCCTCGGCGGCGCGGAAATGCACGCCCGTACATCGGGTTTGGCCGACTACCTCGCGGTCGACGAGCTCGATGCGCTGCGCATCGGCCGGCGCATCGTGGCCCGGCTCAACTGGCGAAAGCTGGGTCCGGCTCCACGTGCCGTCGTCGAACCACTCGCCGACCCCGAAGAGCTGATCGGGATCGTGCCCGCCGACCTGCGCATTCCGTTCGATCCGCGCGAGGTGATCGCGCGCATCGTTGACGGCTCCGAGTTCGATGAGTTCAAGGCGATGTACGGCTCGTCGCTAGTAACCGGCTGGGCCACCCTGCACGGTTATCCGATCGGCATCCTGGCCAATGCCCGCGGCATCCTGTTCAGCGAGGAATCGCAAAAGGCGACGCAGTTCATCCAGCTCGCGAATCGCTCCGACACGCCACTGCTGTTCCTGCACAACACAACCGGCTACATGGTCGGCAAGCAGTACGAAGAAGGCGGCATGATCAAGCATGGCTCGATGATGATCAACGCCGTCTCAAACTCCACTGTGCCGCATATCTCGTTGCTGATCGGCGCGTCCTACGGTGCAGGGCATTACGGCATGTGCGGGCGGGCGTATGACCCGAGGTTCCTGTTCGCATGGCCGAGCGCCAAGGCCGCGGTGATGGGTGGCGCCCAGTTGGCCGGCGTCATCTCCATCGTCAGCCGTGCCGCTGCGCAGGCCCGCGGCCAAGAATTCGACGAAGCCGCCGACGCTGGTCTGCGGGCAGCTATCGAAGCCCAAATCGAAACGGAGTCGTTACCGATGTTCCTGTCCGGACGGCTCTACGACGACGGCGTGATCGACCCGCGCGACACCCGTACGGTGCTAGGAATGTGCCTGTCCGCCATCGCGAACGGCCCCATCGAGGGGACGTCGAACTTCGGCGTCTTCCGGATGTAGCGATGAACGCCTGCGCGAAGAGCCGAGAGTGGAGTAGATGACCCTAACCAAGGTTCTGGTGGCCAACCGCGGCGAGATCGCCCGGCGGGTGTTCGCCACCTGCCGGCGGCTGGGCCTGGGAACCGTCGCCGTCTACACCGACCCCGACGTTGCCGAACCACACGTAGCCGAGGCCGACGCTCGGGTGCGGCTGGCCGAGACCAATGGATATCTGTCCCCCGATCAGCTGATTGCCGCCGCCCGCGCCTCGGGCGCCGACGCGATCCATCCCGGCTACGGATTCCTTTCGGAGAATGCTGAATTCGCCGCGGCCGTTCTCGACACCGGCCTGATGTGGATCGGGCCGCCAGTGGCAGCCGTGGCTGCTATGGGCTCCAAGATCGAAGCCAAGAAGATCATGGCCGCGGCCGGGGTGCCGGTGCTCAACGAACTCGACCCCGACGCCGTCGACTCCTCGCAGCTTCCCGTCCTGGTCAAGGCGTCGGCAGGCGGCGGTGGACGCGGCATGCGGGTTGTGCACGAGTTGGCCGACCTGGCCGCCGAAGTCACATCCGCGCAGCGTGAAGCGGCAGCCGCGTTCGGCGACCCGACAGTGTTCTGCGAGCGCTACCTAGCCACCGGCCATCACATCGAAGTTCAGGTTCTCGCCGACCGCCACGGCACTGTGTGGGCGGTCGGCGAACGCGAGTGCTCCATCCAGCGCCGCCACCAGAAGATCATCGAGGAGGCGCCGTCACCGCTGGTCGAGCGCATACCGGGGATGCGCGCCAAACTGTTCGAAGCGGCACGACTGGCCGCCGGCGCAATCGGCTACACCGGTGCCGGGACGGTGGAGTTCCTGTCCGATGACGACGGCGAATTCTACTTCCTGGAGATGAACACCCGCCTGCAGGTGGAGCACCCCGTCACCGAGGCCACCACCGGCCTCGACCTGGTCGAGTTGCAACTGTCGGTTGCCGACGGCGCCCACCTGGACGCCGAGCCGCCTGTCTCACAAGGGCATTCCATCGAGGCAAGGATCTACGCCGAAGAACCGGCCCGGAACTGGCAGCCTCAGGCTGGGGTCGTGTACACCTTTGACGTTCCTGCGGCGCGAACCGAATTCGAGCCGACTCAGCAGACCGGGATCCGATTGGACTCCGGCATCGCCGATGGGTCGACGGTGTCGATTCACTACGACCCGATGCTGGCCAAGGTGATCTCGTATGCGCCGACCCGACGGCAGTCCGCCCTGGTGCTCGCCGATGCGCTGGCCCGCTCCCGCATCCACGGCATACCCACCAACCGCGACCTGGTGGTCAATGTGCTTCGGCATCCGGCGTTCCTCGAGGGCACCACCGACACCGCGTTCTTCGACACCCATGGCCTCGCCGAGCTCTCAACGCCACTCGCCGGCTCGCGGGCGGTCAGACTGTCCGCGGTCGCGGCGGCGCTGGCCGATGCGGCCCACAACCGCTCGACAGCAACCGTTTTCGGGTCGATCCCCAGCGGATGGCGCAACCTGGCCTCTGGATACCAGGTGAAGACCTACCTGGACACAGAACAGAACGAGCACAGGGTCGAATACCGGTTCACCAGAATTGCGTTGACGCTCGCCGATGACGAGTTGGCCAGTCTGGTCTCGGCTACGCCCGATGAGGTTGTGCTGACTGACAGTGAAGGAGTCGCGCGGACTTTCGCGGTCGCGCGCCACGGGGGCCCCTCCAACCTCACTATCTACGTTGACTCCCCACTGGGCCCAGTGCAGCTCGTCGCGCTACCGCGCTACCCCGAACCCGGCTCCGCGCTGGAGCCCGGTTCCCTCGTCGCACCGATGCCCGGCGCCGTTCTGCGGGTGGGGGCGGCCATCGGTGACGCCGTCTCGGCCGGCCAGCCGCTGGTTTGGCTGGAGGCGATGAAGATGGAGCACACCATCGCCGCCCCGACCGACGGCGTGCTTACTCACCTCAACATCGAGCCCGGCGAGCAGGTTGAACTCGGAGCCATTTTGGCGCGTGTCGAAGCGCCACCAGCAGAAGGAGATCCACAATGACCACCGACTTCATCGAGAGCGAGGAGCGGCAGGCGCTGCGCAAGTCGGTCGCCGCCCTGATGTCCAATTATGGCCAGGACTATTACCTGGAGAAGGCCCGCGCACAGCAGCACACCGACGAATTGTGGAACGAGGCAGGAAAGCTCGGCTTCATCGGGGTAAACCTGCCCGAGGAGTATGGCGGCGGCGGCGCCGGCATGTACGAGCTGTCGCTGGTCATGGAGGAAATGGCCGCGCATGGTTCCGGGCTGCTGCTGATGGTGGTGTCCCCGGCTATCAACGGCACCATCATCAGCAAGTTCGGTACCGACGAGCAGAAGCAGCGCTGGCTGCCCGGCATCGCCGACGGCTCCATCACGATGGCGTTCGCGATCACCGAGCCTGACGCCGGGTCCAATTCGCACAAGATCACCACCACCGCGCGACGCGACGGCAGTGACTGGATCCTCAACGGGCAGAAGGTGTTCATCTCTGGTGTCGACCAAGCCCAGGCCGTGCTCGTGGTGGGCCGCACCGAGGAGGCCAAGACGGGCCAACTTCGTCCGGCACTGTTCGTGGTACCCACCGATACCCCGGGCTTCACCTACACGCCGATCGAGATGGAACTGGTCAGTCCCGAGCGACAGTTCCAGGTATTCATCGACGACGTGCGGCTGCCGGCGGATGCGCTGGTGAATTCCGAGGACGCCGCGATCGCCCAGCTGTTCGCCGGCTTGAACCCCGAACGCATCATGGGCGCGGCCGGCGCCGTCGGGAGCGGTCGATTCGCACTCGACCGGGCGGTTGACTACGTCAAGTCCCGCAAGGTGTGGTCCACACCGATCGGAGCCCACCAGGGGCTTTCACATCC
>Ga0114921_10000946_pt1 | contig 12732 bp, 14 predicted proteins | sample BentaG_FD_87016 | JGI IMG/M metagenome (GOLD analysis project Ga0114921, IMG submission 87016) | Deep subsurface microbial communities from South Atlantic Ocean to uncover new lineages of life (NeLLi) - Benguela_00093 metaG | ecosystem: Environmental > Aquatic > Marine > Oceanic > Sediment ...
ACCCCAGCTGAGAGGATGACATTGTGCGCCCTTATGCAGCGCGTTGGTTTGAACAACCAATTTGTGGAGGAGTGATAGATCACTTCATAACGAGCGCCACCCGGCTGCCCCTTCGGGAGGGGGCGAATATCCTCGACCATGATTTCACCCCGTACTTCTGCCCCCCATTTCTCGGCGAAATACAGGTAATTCTTAACCAGAGTGTTCTTGGCGTTGTAACGGCAGCCGACCATACATCCCCCGCAGTGAGTGCAGCCAGCTCGAGGTGGACCTTCTCCCCCAAAGTAAGGGTCCGGAATCTCACCTTCTTCTTCATTGAAATACACACCCACATCGGTGGCATGAAACGTATCTCCGAGGCCTTGTTCTGCGGCGACAACTCGCAGCGCCTCGTCAGCTGGCCATAATTTGGGATTCCTGGTCACGCCTAGCATGTGCCGGGCTGTCTTGTAATGAGGCTGCAGGACAGACTTCCAGTCAGCCAGGTAACTCCAGGCAGGGGAGGTGAAGAAATTTGGGTCTGGCTCCATCAGCACTCCCGCATAGACCAGGCTTCCACCTCCAATACCGCTGGAGTGGAAGACAAAGAAGCCGCGGAACAGGCTGAGCTGCGTGATGCCGAAACACTTCGCCGCTGGCGCCCAGAGATATTTAAAGATGTTCCAATTCGTGCGCGGGTAGTCTTGATCTCGAAAGCGTTTACCGCGCTCTAGTACCAGCACCCGGTAACCTTTTTCCGTCAGGCGCATAGCTGAGACGCTGCCCCCAAATCCGGATCCGATAATGACGAAATCGTAGGTTTGATCGTCAGTCACAGTGTATTCTCCTCGGACTATGTTGTTCGTTATGGTGTTCCTGATTAGGTTAGCGTTGGTGGGAGTATACCGCATAGATAGGGAGGAATTTTGAATTGGTGAAATGTTTAACCTCTGGTACGCATCCAGCGGTGGATTTGGGTCTTCGCCCAGCGATAATGTTCCCAGATCACTTCGCTGATTAGCTCCATTAATCTGTGCTCCCCTGACCCAGTTAAATGACTTACAGATGTTAATTCGTCCTCTGTGAGCAATTCGATGGTCTTGAGGATGCGCTGGAAAGATTTGCGGAACTCTGCCAGAGAATCAGCCAGGGATATATCTTTCTTGGCTGCTAAGATGGCCTGATTGATCCCCTTCTTATCATCCCAAGTTATGTCTGGAGGGAACTCGATGAGCTGCTCCCCAAACCTAACGTGGTTGTACCGCTCCATGAAATAGATTTCTCAGCCTGAAAGAAGATTGACGATATCTTTAACAGACAACTCAGCCACACCCCCGGGTTGCAGCATTTCCTCATGGCTGAATTTAATCCGTTTTCTGGGGACGAACTCCCCATTATCGTTCTTCTCAAAATAAAAAAGGTATCGCTCCAATTATCGACGATCGGTGATGATCTGCTGGAGCAGCCCCTCCTTATTTATTACCTCTCTCAAACTTTACTCAATTTCGTTCTGCTGCTCGCTGGGCCAGGGCGATGGCACCTAGAACCCCAGCTTGTGACCCGAGCCCGGGAGGTACGATGTATTGCTCGATGTTCACTAAGATCTCCTTTGCAGAGATGTAATTACTCAACGTATCCTGGACACTTTTTCTGATCAAGGGAAAAAGCTGTTCCTGCTCCATCACGCCGCCACCCAGGATAATGCGCTGCGGAGAAAGAGTGAAGATCAGATTTGCTATACCCAGCGCCAGGTAATGCGCTTCCAGCTGCCAGGCTGGATGTTCAGGAGGTAGTTTTTCTCCTCTTTTCCCCCAACGAGCTTCGATAGCGGGACCGGTCGCCAACCCTTCCAGACAATCGCCGTGATACGGGCAGACACCCGGAAAAGGGTCTCGTTCCTTATCGTGGGGGATACGTAAATGACCCATCTCGGGGTGGACCAGGCCGTGGATCAAACCGCCGTTCACCATACCAGCACCACCAATGCCGGTCCCGATCGTCATGTAAACGAAGTCGGTTAATCCTTGGGCTGCCCCCCAACGCGCTTCTCCCAAAGCGGCTGCGTTGACATCCGTATCAAATCCGGTTGGGAGGTCATAAGCCTTCCGGAATGGACTTATCAGGTCGCTGTTGGCCCAGCCTGGTTTGGGTGTGGTGGTCAAAAAGCCATAAGTTGGGGACTCGGGGTCAAGGTCAAGAGGTCCAAATGAACCGATGCCGAGCCCCATTAATTCTCCGGGTTGAATCTGCCTTTTGATGAAATCGATAGCTGTCCCAATGGTTTCTTCGGGCATGGTTGTTGGAAAACGGGTGGAAGCACGTATATCTTCTGGATGTGCGGCGATCATACAGACCCATTTTGTACCCCCAGCCTCGATGCCGGCGAACAAATCTGTCATGGCGATTTCCGTTTATATGTTGAGAGGCGGTGAATTCTGTTCACCAGATAACATCCATTATATACTGCTGAACCAGGATCTACAAAAATTCCCTCTTTTCTCCTACTGGCATAAGATCTCCTCCCTGGCTTTGACCGCCTGTTCCGGCTTGAGTGCCCGTCCGTGGAAGGTGAAATCCTGCTCAACGAATGATACACCTTTACCTTCTACGGTATGGGCAATGATTATCGATGGTTGGCTATCAACTTTCTGAACAGCGTCAAGAGCAGTCATAACGGCGGCGATGTCGTGCCCATCAACTTCAGAGACATACCAACCGAAGCTCTCCCATTTTGGAACCAACGGCTCGCGTGCCATCTCACGGCTGATTGGACCTGTCTCCTGGTACTTGTTGTAATCTAGGATGGCAGTCAGCTGGTGGGCATTAGAATGAGAGGCTGCCATGGCAGCTTCCCAGATTCGACCCGCCTCGCACTCACCATCACCCAGCAGGACGTAAACCCGGTAATACAGCCGATTTATGCGTCCTCCCAGGATGTGCCCCAAACCTATAGAAAGGCCTGATCAAGGGAGCCGGTTGTCGCTTCCACACCCGGGCAGCATGCCTTGAATGGGATGGCCCTGGACTGGGCTATTGACCTGCCGTAGATCCCACAGAAGTTGGCGATCGAAGTAACCAGCCCTGGTTAACACTGCGTAAAGCAGCGGTGCGGCGTGTCCCTTGCTTATAATGAACCGGTCCCGTTTTGGCCACCAGGGGTCATCAGGCCGGTGACGCAAAATGCCACCAAAGTAAAGTGCAGTCAGGATTTCAACCGCTGAGAAGGAACTCGATGGGTGACCTGATCCGGCCTTGGTAGTCATATCGAGTATATCCAGACGCAAATCCCGGGCTATCTCCTTCAACTCTTCGTGTTTTCGCGCTTCAATTTGAATTTCTGCCATTGAATCTCCATTTATAAGTTGTTACTATTTTCTATTATGTTATACAAAAATCATTACAGCAAGAGAGAAGCTGCCCTCAGCACCCAAAGTGACCACGCATAACTTGGGTCCATGGGCCAACAAAGCTTGGGTTCCACTATCCAGCTGCTCACTGCTGATGAGCAAAGTTAATTCGGTCATGATAACTTTGACCAGATCTACGAATGGCAGAGTCGCCACCACGCGCTGGTAAGCCGCCTCCCGGCTGGTCCATAGAGCTGGCCGGTAGTTCACATCGAATGAGATCAACGCCCCTGCTGCACGCGCGATCTCTATAGCGCGCAGTGTTGCGCTGCGAATAGGTTCGTCGATCAGGCTCAGTGATCCAAAGTGCAGGCAGCCTGTTAACTGGAGGGCTGTCACCGGCAGCTCCTCCGGGTGGAGCAGCATGTCCGCACCCGGATTGCGGTAGAAGACGAATTCGGCGCTGTGTACATCCGGCATGGCGATGAAGACCAATGTTGTGCGCGCATGGGAGGCAAAACGCATGCCCTGCGTGTCGACTCATTCCTTGTTAAGGACGCCTTCCAGATAGCGACCGAAAGTATCATCACCAACTTTTCCGATGAATCCGCTTTGTGCACCGAGACGGGCTGCTGCCACGGCGACATTTGCGGGTGCTCCACCAGGTTTAGGACGGAAAGCAGATACTTCAGTCATACTCCGACCAACTTCGGCTGGGAACATATCGATGAGCAATTCCCCGAGACATAGTATGTCCATCCGTTTACCTCCCTTCAGTGATTATTCATGGAGTTCATTGAATAGGGAGTAGCGGTCTGCCCGGTAGTAAATTCGCAGGAATTCGACCGGTATTCTGCCTTGAGAGTGAGAGATACGCTCAATGAAAAGCAGGGCGGCTTGGGGCTTAATTTCGAGCAGGTCTGCCAATTCAGCCGGGGCCAGGATGGCTTGGATGACTTGCTTGGCGGAGGCGATGCGGATGCCGTAATCTTTTTCGAGAACCTCTCGCAGAGGTTGCTGAGCGTAATCGTGCTGGAGTATCTCTGGACAGTAACGGTGGACCAGGTAGGATACTTCGATGCTTATCGGTTCACCATCCGCCAGTCGCAATCTCCGCAAACAAGCCAGCTGTTCACCGGGCGGCATCTGAAGCTTATCGGCAATATCATCCTCAGCGGGAATTAACGTCGCCGATAAGACCTGTGTCCCGGGATTAAACCCGCGTTGGCGCATGTCCTCAGTGAAGCTGACAATACGGGTCATGGTTTGTTCGAGGGTGGGATGGGCGACAAAGCTACCGCGGCCGCGCTGGCGATAAATCTGCCCCTCATTCACCAACATATCGAGCACCTGACGGACAGTGTTGCGGCTGACCTGGTAGCTGTCGATCAATTCGGATTCGGGCGGGATCATGTCGCCCGGTTGCCAATCTCCCCGCAAGATTTTGCCGCGCAGGATCTCATACAGTTGTTGGTAGAAGGGCAATTTGCTGTAGCGATCGATCGTGTCTGGATACATAAGAGGGTTATCCCATTCTGGGGGAAAGGCTTGACGATTCGGATTAAATATACTAATATACCAACATTCTAATGTATGATTTTAATGGAATTCTAATGCGAAGTCAAGTTAATCTTGTGCGATGTCCAGGACATACTATACACTTTATGGGGTACGGGTATGAGAAGTTTGTAGAGCGGCTGATAGAATTGGCTGGAATCCAACAACCTGAGGATTGGAAGCCATATGAGTCCTGGAGCCCGTATTGATTACAAGACCTTGAGGCGGATCAATCCAGAAGCAGCTCGCAAAGCCGTACTGGAATACCTCAAGACTAATGGGGGCAATAAAGCAGATGTAGCCAGAGTGTTTGGGGTCAACCGTACAGTGGTGTATGATATTCTCAAGAAAGCGGCCGAAGGCGATCTACAAGATCGCTCCAAGACACCCAAACACCAGCCAAACAAGACACCGCTTGCAGTTGAGCAGGAAGTGATCGCCTTACGAAACAAGACCCGTTTGGGCCCACAGCGCTTGTCAATCTATTTGGCGAAGTACCAAGATCTGCAGGTGTCGCCTGGGACGATACGGCACATTCTTAGGCGCAACAAAGACCAGCTAAGACAACCAAGCCGCACACACCTTACAAACCAGCTGCCAACCACTCTTGGCAGTGTTATCCACAAAACCGGTATGAGAGATGATTGTATCGACTGGTGGACAATGAAAAAGACGAGCGAGGTGGTTCACACCAAACCCGCCCGCCTTCCGTTGGGTATTGTCGATTATACTAGGATGTTTGCATCTGTAAAGGTGACATCTCTGTTGAACAATTAAGGTGACAGATTCCCTGACCAATGACAATGAATTTGGCGAACGCATTTGGCATGTCCATGTTAAAGATTCACGTGTTCAGCTTACTGGATGGAACAGTATCCTGGCTTCACACCTCGATTTTGGAGATTTCCGCCGGGGTTGGGATTTCGTCTCCCCAGGAAAGGGTGATGTGAAATGGGATCAGATGATCCGAACATTAAACCGGGTTGGTTATTCAGGTCCCCTCTCTATTGAATGGGAAGATTCCGGCATGGACCGGGATTGGGGCGCACAGAGGCATTACGGATGGTGCGCAGCCAGGATTTCACACCTTCACAGGTGGCGTTCGACGCAGTGTTTGCCTCAAAAGATTAACATCGGGCAGGAGATATTTTGACCGGGCTGCGGGGAAGAGTCTGGTGCACCATTCAAATCAAGGCGATATTCGTCGAGTAATTCTTGGAGGATTTTATGAGCGTAGAAACTGGTTTCACTACCATGGCAGGAGCGAAGGTGGAAGGTGAAGTGCCAGAGATCGGTTTTGGCATGCTGGGCTATGCCTTCATGGGCAAAGCGCATAGTAATGCTCTCAAAACCTTACCTTACATGATGTATCCACCGGTGGCCATTCCCAAACTAGTGGCGATCAGCGGGCGCAATGAAGCTGCAGTTTCCGAAGCAGCGCAGCGCTACGGCTATCAGAAGTACTACACTGATTGGCGGGCGATGGTTGAGGATGAGGCGGTTCAGGTGCTGGACAACGGCGGCCCGAATGATATGCACGCTGAACCAGCATTCCTGGCAGCCCAGTTGGGGAAGCATATCCTCTGCGAGAAGCCCCTGGCCCGCACAGCCGAGGAATCGAAGCAAATGTTGGACGCGGTCCAGAAAGCGGATATCAAGCACATGGTGGCATTCAACTACCGTTTTGTGCCCGCGGTGCGCCTGATCCGCGATCTGATCGATCAAGGCCTCCTTGGCCAGATTTACCACTTCAGGGCGGTGTATTTACAAGAGGGGATTATGCCCCATTACGGTACTCCTAAGATCTGGCGCCTGGATAAGAGTGTGGCTGGCAGCGGCGCGATTGGCGATTTAGGCGCTCATATCATCGACCTGGCGCATTACCTGGTCGGCGGCGTGAAAAGCCTAGCTGCCAACACGAAAACTTTTATCGAAACTCGGAAGCTTGATGGTGAAGAAGGGGAAGGTCTTGTGGATGTGGATGATGCCTTTGTCGCCGCGATTGAGTTTGAGAACGGCGCACTCGGCACGCTCGAATCGACCCGTTTCGCCGGTGGGCGCAAGAATTACAATTGTTTTGAAATCAATGCAGAGAAGGGCAGCGTGCGTTTCAACCTGGAACGCATGAACGAGTTAGAAGTCTTCTGGGTGGATGAGAAACCAAAAGAGACTCAAGGCTTCCACAATGTCCTGGTCACCGAGAGGCACCACCCCTGGTGGGAGAACTGGTGGCCTCATGGGCATATCATTGGCTGGGAGCATACCTTCATCCATGAGATCAACCACTTCCTGGATTGCATTGTCAATAATAAAGAGGTTGGCCCGCATGGTGCTACATTTGAGGACGGCTACAAAGCTGCAGTGATCTGCGATGCCATCGTCGAATCAGCCAACAGCAAACGGCACATTGATATCAAGTATTAATCGTTGATATCTGGTGAGGCAAGTGAATCTCCTGCCTCGCCCTTGAACTTGGAAAATCCGTGACTGAGCTATTGCAGTTAGTGAGCGGTTCGGTCTGTAAAAAGAAACTTATAAATCTCGAAATGGTAGAGGAATAATTATGGAATTGTCCCGCCCTCGAATACCGATTGTCTTAATCATCGTGATCGTCCTTGATTACGGATATTGTATTAGGCATGGTGGGCATGTTCCAGCCCTGGCTCTTCGATGGATATAAATATGGATTTGTATTGTTACTCATCTCCCTAGTCTTATTCATGGTCTGGAGTCATGTATCTCCGCGACGGGAGACCTTACAGCAAGAAGAAGAGCCTGATGCCATGGGTGAAAGTACACCAAGCAATATCGAAAGCGGTAGTGGGGTCTGATTCAAAATGAGTGAATTTTACCAACCAAAACCTGAACATAAATTTACTTTCGGTCTGTGGACAGTCGGGAATATCGGTCGCGATCCTTTTGGCGAGCCAGTTCGCACCGCTCGCTCCCCAGTCGAACTTGTCCATCTGCTGGCGGAGGTGGGCGCTTATGGCGTCAACTTCCATGATAATGAGTGGAACTCCGATCCGCAGATTCAATCCTTACTGAAAGAGATCAATAAACCAGCAGCCACATCTTTTAGCTCGTATAGTGAGGCATCAGCATCTAGCCTCAAGGCTCGGGAATTCGATCGAGCGGACTTGGCAGCACGCGGATTAACATATGAGCGCCTCGATCAGCTGACAGTTGATCTGCTTTTAGGGATTAAATAATTTTGCATGTTCCCTGAACACCCTCACAGGTTAGTGTTTTCTAGCACCAGGTGCAAGGTATAGATGTGATGAGCCAGAGACTGCTGTTGGGAGTTGATGTTTCTACCACCGGGGCGAAAGCGCTGTTGATCGACCAAGACGGTCAGGTAGTCTTCAGCGCGACAACTCCTCTGACTTTGCAAAGTCCGCGTCCATTGTGGTCGGAGCAAGACCCACGGCAATGGTGGAAAGGTATCAAGGAAAGCATCCGCCAGGTCATTGCGGAGGCAGGCATCTCCGTCGAGTCGATCGCCGCTATTGGACTGACAGGGCAGATGCATGGTCTGGTCATGCTGAATAAATCCGGAGAGGTGCTTCGTCCAGCGATCTTGTGGAACGATCAGCGAACCGGCTCACAATGTGATCAAATCCAGACCAGGATTGGACTGGAGCGCTTGATCCAGATCACTGGCAATGATGCCTTGACTGGATTTACCGCCCCGAAGATCCTATGGGTTCAGGAAAATGAACCAGATATCTACGCACAGACACACCACATATTGCTACCTAAAGATTATATTCGCTACCAGCTGACCGGTGAATTTGCTATGGATCGGGCTGGAGGTTCCGGAACGATCTTGTTCGATTTGAAGGAGCGCACCTGGTCTGATGAGGTTTTAGCAGCATTAGACATCCCTGGTGAGTGGCTTCCCCCCACCTTCGAAGGTCCCCAGATCACCGGGCAGGTCACTACCCAGGCAGCTTCTGAAACTGGTCTCATTGCGGGCACGCCAGTTGTGGGTGGTGCTGGCGATCAGGCAGCCCAGGCTGTTGGGGTTGGAGCAGTAGAGCCAGGGATCATAGCCCTGACATTAGGGACTTCTGGTGTCGTTTTTGCCCCGACAGAAACCGCATTGATCGAACCGCAGGGTCGTTTGCACGCGTTCTGTCATGCAATGCCCGATCGGTGGCATTTCATGGGAGTCGTGCTCAGCGCGGCGGGAAGTTTGCAATGGCATCGGGATACGATCGCCCCAGATTTGAGTTTCGATGAACTGGTGGACGAAGCTCTCGAGATCTCCCCGGGGAGTGAAGGTTTGTTGTTTCTGCCATACCTGACGGGTGAACGCACACCATACCCCGATCCTTTAGCGCGGGGAGCCTGGGTTGGATTAACTGTCCGTCACCGCCGGGCGCATCTGACTCGCGCCGTCCTGGAGGGAGTCGCCTTTGGGCTCAAGGATAGCTTCAGATTAATTCAGGAAGCAGGCTTGGGTGCTATCGATCAAGTACGGGTTTCTGGGGGCGGCGCAAAAAGTCAGCTTTGGAAGCAAATCCTGGCGGATGTCCTGGATGTTGAGCTGGTGACTGTCAATACCACGGAGGGGGCAGCATTTGGTGCCGCTCTCCTGGCAGGAGTGGGAGCGGGTTTTTTTGCGAGTGTCCCAGAGGCATGTGAGGGTGCGATTCAGCTCACGGGAAGCGCCTCGCCATCCAATGCAGTGAGTGCTTACCAAGACTATTACCCACAATACCGAGACCTCTACCCGGCTTTAGCAGATCAATTTAAAGCCTTAGCAAAATTTACCAGTAGCGATAGCTCCAGGAGCGATGCTGAATGAATACCATGCAAAAGCCGATTGTTTGTTTAGGCATCCTGGTGGCAGATGTGGTCGGAAGGCCCATGCATGCAGTCCCCGAACCTGGTCGCCTGGTGTTGGTCGATGAAATGGGACTGCACACCGGTGGTTGCGCGGTGAATGCTGCCACTGCGTTGGTGAACCTTGGTCTGCCTGTGGAAGTGATCGGCAAGGTTGGCGCTGACCCGTTCGGTGATTTTATCGTCAACGCCATGCAGGAACGTGGCATTGGCACCCGGGGTGTGAAGCGTAACCAGGAAGTGGGCACTTCTGCCACTATGGTGATGGTCGATCCAGATGGTGAGCGGCGCTTCGTTCATTATATTGGTGCCAACGCTCATTTATCCAAGGAGGACGTCGAACTGCAGCTGGTGTCAGAGGCTGCCATCCTGCACATCGGTGGAAGCCTAGTCTTGCCCGGTATTGATGGTGAACCAACTGCAGACTTGCTGCAGCAAGCGCGGGCTCTTGGCGTGACCACCTTTCTCGATACAGTTTGGGATGACACCGGTCGCTGGATGGCGCTCCTGGAACCCAGCTTGCCGTATATCGATTATTTCATCCCCAATTTGCCGGAAGCGCAGGCTATCACGGGCTTAAATGAGCCAGGTGATGTGGCCCGGGCACTAATAAATCACGGAGCTGGGGTCGTCGTCCTGAAAATGGGCGCTGATGGATGCCTGGTGATGTCTGCGGATAATGAAACCCTTCGATTGCCGGCCTTTGATGTTGAAGTAATCGATGCCACCGGGGCGGGTGATGCCTTCGCGGCAGGATTCATCGCCGGAATCTGGCAGGGTTGGTCATTGGAAAAAACTGCGCAATTTGCTTCTGCAGTTGGTGCGTTGTGTGTCACTGGAGTAGGCGCTTCGGGCGGCGTCCGCTCCCTGGCTGAGACAATTCAGTTTATGGAGACAGCACAGGTGAAAGCCTGATCGGACTTTAAATTTCCCTTCACATTCTCTTCCTGGGAGATGAAGGTACCTTTGGTGTGATCACGGAAGCCACCATGCGTCTGGATTACTTACCCGAATCCCACTTGCTGCGAGCGGTTTTGTTCGATGATCTAACCAAAGCGCTAGAAGCAGGACGCTTGATGATGACCCGCCGTCTAGCCGGCTATGACTATGTATTGTCCATGGAACACGAAGACAGCTTGATGTCGCTACGAGAAGGTCTTGAGAAAGGCGTAGGCGCTCTACGGGAGCTGGTATTGACCGATGAGCGTGGAAAGCCATGGTTTGATTCCTGACCATGAAAGTCGATCTGAATTACGGTCGCCAGGGCTTAGAAATTAACTTGCCGTATCCGGTGGATGTTTTGGCGACTCATTTTATCCCGGGGATACCCGATGAGGCCGAGGGCATCCGCAAGGCATTGCGAGAGCCCATCTCTTCGCCGCCGCTGTCAACCCTGGTCAAAGCAGGCGACCGCGTGATTGTAGTGCACACTGATATCACCCGGGCGACTCCAAACGAGCGTATCTTGCCGGTCTTGTTGGATGAGCTCCTGAGTGCAGGCATCACCTCCCAGGATATAATCCTGTTAAACGGATTGGGCACTCACCGTCCCCAAACTGAAACTGAACTGCGCGGTATGCTGGGTGACCAAATCGTGGATGGTTATCGCTGCTTGCAGCACGATTGCAACGATGATGATTACCTGATTTCGCTGGGTGAGACCTCACTCGGCAATCCTGTACGCATCAACCGTCATTATATGGAATCGAATGTACGTATTCTGACTGGTTTTATTGAACCGCACTTTTTCGCTGGCTTCAGCGGAGGTCCGAAGGCTATCCTGCCATCGTTGGCTGGAACGGAGAGTGTCTTTAGCAATCATGGCTTAAAAATGATCGCCCATCCGCAGGCCGCCTGGGGAATCACCACGGGCAACCCGATCTGGGAGGAGATGCGCGAAGTTGCATTGCGCACTGACCCCACTTTTTTACTTAATGTAGCCCTCAACACTCAGCAGGAGATCACAGATGTCTTCGCTGGAGACATGCTCGAGGCCTATTCTCAGGGCTGCGCTTATGTTAAGCGGAATGCAATGGTCGCAGTCGATGCATCTTATGAGATCGTGATCACCTCAAACAGCGGGTATCCTCTGGACCAGAACCTGTACCAGTCTGTGAAGGGTATGAGTGCTGCCAGCCAGGTAGTGCGGGAAGGGGGAGCGATCATCATTGCCACAGCCTGCGAGGATGGACTGCCGGATCACGGGCGATACTCGGCGCTGTTGGCCGAAGCAGGATCACCACAGGGCATCCTGGATTTGATCTCCCAGCCTGGTTTCAGTGTCCAGGATCAGTGGCAAGTGCAGATCCAGGCTCAGATTCAGCGCCGGGCAGAGGTGTATGTATACAGCGATGGACTTACCGATGACCAGATCCAGCAGGCATTATTTTTACCTTGCCGCGATATTGAAGCCACCGTGGCGCACCTGCAAGAACGGTATGGACCGCAGGCTCGCATCTGTGTCATGCCAGAAGGTCCGCAGCTGATCCCTTATTTATCTGGGTGAGTTCTATTAGTTCAGGACCTGCTATTACCCGGCACCGGGAAATACCCAAATAGGGCGAGGTTACAGCTGATGAACAACGCAACAAGAAGCAATGCTGCTGGTCCTTTATGATTTGAAGGCTGAAGGTGATTATTATGCAGAGCAAAACCTACCGCTTGAGAGAGTTTATCGATCCCAGTGATGAACACAGCTTGATCATCGATGCCAGCGCCGGTCTCTCGATGGGACCCTTGCCGGGATTAGAACAATTCACACCTGCAGTACAACCGGTACTGCCTCTGGTGGATGGCCTGGTTGCCAGTCCAGGTCAAGCTGGTAAGCTCACCGGTCGTACGCGTAGGGATGCAGCCTTATTGGTGCGCGCGGATTGGACGAATGCCATGCGAGGACCTGATTTCGTGCTTCCCCCTGAGACGATCAGTCACATCCCGCTGCTCACCCCAATGGATGCCCTCGATTTGGGTGCCAGCGCGCTGGTGATTTACTTCCTGC
>Ga0114921_10000947_pt1 | contig 12732 bp, 8 predicted proteins | sample BentaG_FD_87016 | JGI IMG/M metagenome (GOLD analysis project Ga0114921, IMG submission 87016) | Deep subsurface microbial communities from South Atlantic Ocean to uncover new lineages of life (NeLLi) - Benguela_00093 metaG | ecosystem: Environmental > Aquatic > Marine > Oceanic > Sediment ...
AGTTACAATTACAATTATGACACATCATAATATTATTAGAATTGATAATATTTAAATTTGAATATTAATTTTAGAAATTTGAACACAATATTCATTTTCGATCATTCAAATTATTAAATTCAACTATATCTATTTAGAGATTCAAGCAAAATTAAATGATGAAGAGGCTATAAAACTCCGCGAAGAAATTCTTAAATTTTTAGAAAAAAATTAATAGAACAATAATAGAAGATGCTGTAATAAATTATAATCTTTTATTCGGTTTTTGTTTTAGAAATTTTATAAAAAATTTTTAAGATTTATACAATTTACAAAAACAAGAAATAAGGAAAAAAAAGAATTTAATAAGAGTGTAAAAAAAAAATAAATAAAAATGGATTTGAAAATCTATGGAAGATGTTATAAAAAGTTCTGATTTAGATCCTAATTTAATCAAGGAAATGTCTGAAGCTGAAGAAACAAAAACCTTATTAACTTGTTTTGAATGCGGAATGTGTACTTCGAGTTGCCCTGTTTCGGAGCAATTTCTATTAAATCCCCATCAAATGACTAGATTAGCAGCTTTTGGAGCAAGCAATCAGATTTTAAATGATGATGTTCTCCGATTTTGCTTAACTTGTAGGACTTGTCAAGAATATTGTCCTCAAAATGTAGATTTTATAGAATTTATAAAATTAGCCAGAAGACTTTTAATAAAACAAGGAATTAAATATGAAGAGACTCATGATGGAATCTTAACTATTATTTCTGAAATACAAGCAAATCGCCCATTTGGTTTTAAAATACCATCAGATTTGGTACCAGACGGTTATCAAATATCTAAAAAGGGAAAAATTGCGTATTTTTTTGGATGTTTACCTATTCTTAATATTGTTTTTGATAATTTAAATATAAATTTATTAGAGATTGCACAGAATGGAATAAAAATTTTAAATAAAGTACTTGAACAACCACCAGTTATTATTGAGAATATAAAATGTTGTGGACATGATGCACTTTGGAAAGGACATTTTGAGACTTTTAAAAAACTGGCAGAACATAATGTAAATGAAATTAATAAATTAGGAATAGAAACAATTATTACAACTTGTGCGGAATGTTATCGAACTTTAAAGTTAGATTATCCAAAATATATTAAAAATGTCAATTTTAATGTTATTCACCTTTCTGAATTAATAGCTGATAAAATCAAAAATAATCAATTAAAAATTTCAGAAACTCATAATATGACAGTTACATATCATGATCCTTGTAGATTGGGAAGGCATATGAATGTTTACATACCTCCTAGAGAAATCCTTGATAGTATGGAGGAATATGGAGTAAATTTTAATGAAATGAAAAGATCTCATGAAAATGCCCCATGTTGTGGAGTAAGTTGCTTTTTAAATTGTAATGATCTTTCTCGGGCTTTACAAGTAGATAGAATAACTGAAGCTAAAAACGTGGCCGATTTGATGGTAACTACTTGTCCGAAATGCCAGATCCATTATTCTTGTATGTTAAATGATAAGAAAGAAAATGAATCTGATGAAATTGAAATTGGAGTTTCTGACCTAACCAATCTAATAGCTAAAGTAATGGGTTTATCTAATAAAGAAGAAAAAGGAAAAAAAAAGAGGGAAGTAAATGATAAGTAAACGAAATAATGAGAAAGCTGTACTGGTAGTTGGAGCGGGAATTGGTGGTTGTCAAGCTGCATTAGATTTGGCAGATTCAGGTTATAAGGTATATTTAGTAGATAAACATCCCTCAATTGAGGAGGCTCTAATAAAATCAGAAATGACCTTTTTAATAAAAGACTGTAGTACTTGTTTAATCCCCTTAAAATTTGTTGGGGTAGATAAACATCCTAATATTGAATTAATACCTAATGCAGAAGTCGTGAGTTTAGAAGGAAAACCAGGTAATTTTAAAGCCACTATTAGTAAAACTTCCACAGATTTACTCAAAGAAAAGAGTAATGTTTTAGCTGAATGTGTTCAGCAATGTGCTGTTCAAATTCCCGATGAGCTTCCATACCCTCAAGACACAGCTTTAAAAATATTAATAGAAGAACGAAGAATTCCTCCATGCGAAGATGCATGCCCCGCGCATGTCAAGAGTCAAGAATATATTGATTTAATTGCTAAAGAAGAGTATAAACAATCACTAAACCTCATTAGAGAGAGATGCCCCCTACCCGCCGTTATAGGCCGTATATGTACACATCCCTGTGAAGATGTCTGTAATAGAGGAGATATCGATGAAGTAGTGAATATCTGTGGATTAAAAAGATTTGTTGCAGATTATATAAGGGAAAACTTTGAAGAAGAAATAAACTTATTGGAGGATAAGAAGAAGGAGAAAGTTGCTGTTGTTGGATCAGGTCCTTCAGGGCTTACTGTTGCCTATCATTTAGCTAGACATGGTTATCCTGTTACCATTTTTGAGAGAGAATCGGTTACTGGTGGTATGCTTAGACTGGGTGTACCTGATTATAAATTACCGCCAGATATTTTGAATGCTGATATTGAACACATTAAAAAGTATGGGGTTGAAATAAAGACAAATACTCCTGTAGGCCCTTCAGGACAATCAATAAAGGATTTGTGTAAAGAATTTAATGCGGTTTATATAGGAGTCGGGTTGCAAAATAGTAGAAAACTAAACATCGAAGGTGAAGATCTTGAGAATATCACATATGGAATTGAATTTCTTAAGAAATGTAGCTTAGGGGAAGATCTTACTGTTGGTAAAAAAATTTTGGTAATTGGAGGTGGAGATGTAGCTGTTGATGTTGCAAGATCTGCTCTAAGAAAAGGAGCTGAAGAAGTTCATATGATAATGCTTGAATCTGAAGATATAATACCTGCTCATTCATGGGAGGTAGAAGAAGCGCGTGAAGAAGGTATCATATTTCATACGAGTAGAGGTCCTAAGAGGTTTTTAGGCAAGGGTGGTAAAGTTAAAGGTATAGAAACACTCATTTGTACTTCAGTATTCGATGAAGATGGGAGTTTTAACCCAGTTTTTGAGGCATGCTCAGAGGAGATTGTTGAGGGGGATATGGCCATTGTTACCATAGGTCAAACTTATGATTTAGATTTTTTAGATAAAGAAATTAAAGTTGCTAGAGGTATTGAAATTAACGATAACAATTTTCAAACTTCTATGGCTGGAGTGTTTGCTGGAGGGGAAATTGTAACAGGTCCAGGTTCTGCAATAGAAGCGATTGCAACAGGGAATAAAGCAGCGATAGCTATAGAGAAATATCTGAAAGGTGAAGATATTTCAAGTATTCAAGATACCATTCCTGATTATAAAGAGGAAGATCTCGCAACAATAGAGGATATCTCCAAAATTGAAAGAATTTCACATGAACCAAGAAAAAATAATAAATTTATTTCTCCAGATGAACGTAAAAAAACCTTTAAAGAATTTACAATTGGAATGGATGAGGCTACGGCCCTTGAAGAGGCAGAACGCTGCCTTAGCTGTGGAATTTGTACTGAGTGCTTTAGACATGTGAATGCTTGCATAGGGGTCCCAATATCTTATGAACAGTCTGAGGATACATCTATTATTAATATAGAATCTGTTATATTATCGCCCGGGGAAGCATGGTTAGTGTGTTATCATCTCCGAAAAGGAACTAGTTACAGGTGGAAGATATTAAGTCCTATAGCTTTAGTTGATGAAGAAAAATGTATTGGATGTGGACAATGCCGAGAGACATGCATATTTGAAACTATTGACAAAGTTGAAACTTTAGTAGAATTTAAAGCCATAAGGGATGCATTTGAATCATCAATAGCATTAAACCGATTTAAATCTAGAGTAAATTCTGAAATATGTACTGGATGTGGAACCTGTATAACGATTTGCCCAGTTGGAGCTATATCCTTTAAATATTTTCCAAATCAACAAATACCTATCACAATAAAATCATATTTAAAATAAAGGTGTGAATGTATTGAGTGAAAAAACGCAAAAGTTTAATCCTAAAATTGTTGCTTATATATGTAATTGGTGTGGTTTTGAGAGAGAAGACTTAGAGGGAATGGATGGTTTGAGATTCTCTCCGTCCATAAGAATTGTAAGATTGATGTGTTCTGGAAGAGTTCACCCCGCATTAATACTTGATACATTAAATCATGGCAATGATGGTGTTTTAGTATGTGGATGTCAGGAGGGAAATTGTCATTATATTTCTGGAAATATAAAAGCTGAGGAAGGAATCAAGAAGACTAAAAAGTTGCTAGAGTTATTGAGAATTGAAACTGACCGAGTTAGATTAGAATGGATTTCATCATCAGAAGGAGCTAAATTTTCTGAAGTCGTAAATGAATTTACTGAACATCTTATTTCAATAGGACCATTTAATATAGAAAATTAGGAGGTAAGAGAAAAATGATAGAAAATCAGGATCCTGAAAAACAGGTTTTGGTAATTGGGGGTGGCGTAGCAGGAATTTCTGCTGCCTTAGATCTTGCGGATCAAGGTCAATTTGTTTATCTAGTGGAAAAAACACCCTCAATAGGCGGCAAAATGGCTCAATTAGATAAAACATTTCCCACTTTAGATTGTTCGATATGTATTTTAGCACCTAAAATGGTTGAGTGTGCCCGCCATCCTCGAATTAAACTTTTAACTTATTCAGAAGTGAAACAAGTCGACCCCATTCGTAATGGATCTGCCTTTAAGGTAAAAATTTTACTTAAACCTCGATATATTGATGATTCAAAATGTACAGCTTGTGGAACATGTGCAAAAAAATGTCCATATAAAAAATTTCCTTCTGAATATGAGGCAGGGCTTAAAAAAAGAGGTGCTGCTTATATTCCTTTTCTTCAGGCAGTTCCCTTTCTATATCTTATTGATGATGAAAATTGTATCTATTTTAAAAACGGTACATGTAAGGCGTGCGAAAAATTCTGTCCGACTCATGCTATAGATTTTGAACAAAAACCAAAAGAAATAGAAATTGATATAGCTTCCATTATAGTTGCTACTGGTTTTGATCTTATGGATGTTACCTCATTGAAGAGGTACGGATATGGAAAATATTCCAATGTAGTAGTATCTATGGAATATGAACGAATTATGTGCGCATCAGGACCAACTCAAGGTGAAATATTACGTCCTTCTGATGATAAACACCCACATAAGATAGGGTTTATTCTTTGTGTTGGATCGAGAAATATTGGTTTAAAACCTTATTGTTCTAAGATTTGTTGCATGTATGCTACAAAAGAAGCAATTATGACAATGGAACATCATCCTGATGCAGAGATCTTGGTATATAACAACGATTTACGCACTATTGGAAAGAATCATAATGAATTTATTGAAAGGGCCAAAATAGATTATAAAGTTCATTATATCAAAGGTTTGCCTAATAAAGTTTATGAAAATCCAGAAACAAAGGATATAGTAATAAGACATACTGATTTTGCAACAGGAGAAGTTAAATTTGAGACAGTAGATATGGTAGTTCTATTTCCCGCAGTTATACCTAGCAGAGGAGCAAAGGAATTATACGAGTTATTAGGAGTTGAAACAAATGAACATGGTTTTATTAAACCTGCATCGTCAATCAATAGTATTGAAACCAACATCCCTGGAATTTACGCATGCGGATGTGCTCATGGTCCAGAAGATATTTCAACCTCTGTAGCTGAGGCTAGTGGAGCCGCGAGTAAAGCAGCCAATAGAACGTCGATAGTTACAGTTGAAGAAATAAAAGAAGGTATTATTGAAAAAAAAGTATCTAAAGATGATCCTCCACGAATCGGGATTTTTATTTGTCATTGTGGTACAAATATTGCAGGTACGGTAGATGTTGAAAAGATAGCTGAAGAAATTAAAACTGTTCCTGATGTAGTCTATGTAGAAAGGAATTTATATACCTGTTCGGAAGAATCTCAGAATAGTATAAGCGCGGCAATTGAAAAGCATGATTTAAATAGAGTTATTATTGCAGCTTGTACTCCTAGAACTCATCTTCCACTATTTCAGGGTACTTGTCATAAAGCAGGTCTTAATCCATATCTAGTTTTATTCGCAAGCATAAGAGAATTAGTCAGCTGGGTTCATATGGCTGAACCTGAAAAAGGAACAGAAAAAGCGAAAGAACAAATTTTAATGGCTATTGCAAAGTCTCGTCATGTAGAGCCATTAGATGATATTGAAGTTAGTGTATTGCCAGCTGCATTAGTTATTGGTGGAGGGATTGCAGGTATGACCTCTTCATTGGCTATTGCTAAGAAAGGATTTAAAGTCTATCTGGTTGAGCGGGAGGAAAATCTTGGAGGGTTCATTCGTAATTTAAACGCAATTAATATTGAGGGAACTTCTTCAGAACAAATACTAACTCCCATGATTCAAGCAATAAAGACAAATCCTAATATAGAAGTTTTTATATCCTCAACAATAAAAGCTGTGAGTGGTTCAATCGGGAATTTTCAAGTAATTGTTGAGCAAAACGGAAAAGAAAAAGAAATCGAAACTGGCACTATTATTGTTGCTGTGGGAGGACAAGAATTTAAACCAGTTGGGTATTACGATTATAAAGAGAATAAAGATATCTTTACAAATTTAGAGTTTGAAGATTTAATTCGAAAAAAGCAATTACAAGATGGCGATTCAATTGCATTTATTCAATGTGTTGGTTCCCGTGAAGAAGAAGGAAGAACTTATTGTTCATTAACATGTTGTGCTGAATCAATTAAAAATGCATTAACTGTTAAAAAGCAATATCCCAATTCTCAAATTTTTATATTATATAGAGATATTAGAGTGTCTTATATAGAAGAAATTGAATATAGAAAAGCTAGAGAAAGTGGGATTAATTTTATACAGTATAGACCTGAAAATCCCCCTATATTGAAGAATACTGTTAATAAATTAATGTTAAAGGTATATGACGCTTTAACAAGAATGAATTTTGAATTATCTTTAGACAAGTTAATACTTGCTACTCCTTTAATATCATGGGATGAATGTAAAAAATTATCTGAAATGCTAAAAGTCCCCATAGATAGTAACGGATTCTTTTTTGAAGCACATCCCAAATTGAGACCCGTCGATTTTGCTACAGATGGAATTTTCATTTGTGGAACTGCCCAAAGTCCTAAAAATATAACAGAATCTATAAGTCAAGCTTTGGGAGCGGCATCCAGAGCCTTAATTCCCTTAATGAATGGTAAAGCGGTTGTTGAAGGTGCTACATCGTTTTTGCCTGAATGGAATAAAAATTTGTGCATAGGTTGTGAGGTCTGTATAACTGTTTGTCCTTACAAGGCTATTAATAAGAATGAATCAGATGAGATTGAAATAACTCACGTGCTTTGTAAAGGGTGTGGAGTATGTGGGGCTACTTGTACTAAAAATGCGATTATAATAAGACATTTTACAGATGAACAAATTATTTCTCAAATTAATGCATGTATAGGAGGAGAAGAAATTGAGCTTTGAGCCGAAAATTTTAGGATTTCTATGCAATTGGTGTTCTTATGCTGGAGCAGATTTAGCAGGCGTAAGTAGAATGCAATACCCGCCAAATATCAGGGTAATAAGAGTAATGTGTAGTGGTCGTGTTGATCCTAAGTTTATTTTTAGAGCTCTTGAAATAGGGATCGATGGTGTAATCGTAATGGGATGTCATCTTGGCGATTGTCATTATCTTGAAGGTAATTACGAGGCAGAAAATAAATTTAACTTGGTTAAACGATTTCTTAGCTTTATAGACCTTGATAATAGAGTAAAATTAGAATGGGTTTCTGCTTCTGAAGGTAAGAGATTTTCTGAAGTTGTTAAAGATTTTACGAATGCAATTAAGGAACTGGGACCATCTCCACTCAGCGGAGAGAATCCAGATAAAAATTTACTCGATAAGTTGATCGCGATGAAATTAGCAGCAGCTAGTGATAGAATGAGAGCGTTAGTAGGAAGGCAGAGAAAAATAACTGAAGAAGAGAATGTATATGGAGAGAAATTTCCTGAAGAGGAATTTGATGTTTTAATGGATCAAGCAATTAAGGAAGAATATGAACGCTATAGAATATTAGTGGCCTTAGAAGAAGATTCTAAATCAGTAAAAGATTTAGGTATTGAATTAAAGCTCGATCCAAGTATAGTTTTAGAGCATATGTTAACCTTAAAAAGTCGAAGTCAAGTAGATTTTCAAGAAATTATAGGAAATACTCCTATTTTTATGAGAATATAGAGGGAAAAAAATATGGAACAAGTGGGAGCCGTTATGGTTATAGGTGCTGGAATTGGGGGGTCACAAGCTTCTTTAGATCTAGCTGATTCCGGTTATAAAGTCTATTTAATAGAATCCACTACTAGTATTGGAGGAGTAATGGCACAGCTAGATAAAACATTCCCTACAAACGACTGTGCTATGTGTATTGTATCACCTAAGCTAGTTGAGACAGGACGTCACCCGAATATAGATTTAAGTATTAATTGTAAAATTTTAGATGTTTCAGGAGAAACTGGTAATTTTAATATTAAAGTCTTAAAGAAAACATTGTATATAAACCCTGAAAAATGTACTGGATGTGGAGTCTGTGGCATAGAATGTCCTGTGGAAGCAATTGATATATTCAATGAAGGATTAGCAAAATATGCTGCAACATCAGTTAAATATCCGCAAGCAGTACCTCTTGTTTTCGCTATTAATAAAGACTATTGTATCGGCTGTGGAATATGTCAAGGAGTTTGTAAAGCCAAAGCAGTAGAATATGATCGAGAAGATGAAGAAGTTGATATTAATGTTGGAGCAATAATTTTAGCTCCTGGTTTTGATGAATATATTCCACCAGCAGCTAATTTATATGGATATGGAAAGTATAAGAATGTAGTAACTAGTATAGAGTTTGAACGTATTTTAAGTGCTAGTGGTCCATTTGCAGGTAGGGTTTTACGTCCTTCAGATGGGGATATTCCTGAAAAAGTAGCTTTTCTCCAATGTATTGGTTCTCGTGATTATACAGGAAATGGACAACCATATTGTTCTTCAGTTTGTTGTATGTATACAGCCAAAGAGGCAGTAATTGCCCATGAGCATATGCATCAAATAAAACCGACGATCTTTAGTATGGATGTAAGAGCTTATGGAAAAGATTTTGATAAATATATTATTAGAGCCCAAGAGGAATATGGGGTTCAATATATAAGAAGTCGTATCTCTTCTATAAAAGAAGTACCAGAAACTAAAGATTTAAGGATAAGATATGAAACTGAAGATGGAAAAGTAATGGAAGAAGATTTTCAAATGGTAGTCCTTGCTGTTGGGTTAAATCCTCCTAATGATAATAAATATCTCGCAGAAAAGTTTGGTATTGAATTAAATGAATTTGGGTTTGCTAATACTGACAAATTTAACCCAGTTCAAACATCAAGATCAGGAATTTATGCATGTGGAGCTTTCTCATCTCCTAAAGATATTCCTGATACAGTAACCCAAGCTAGCGCGGCTGCAGGTTGTGTTAATCAACTTTTATATGAAAAAAGAGGGACATTAATTACAGAAAAAACTCTACCTCCTGAAATTTATGTAAATGGACAACCACCTAGAATTGGTGTATTTATCTGTCATTGTGGAATTAATATTGCAGGCTATGTGGATGTTCCAGAAGTAACAAAATATGCCACTACTCTCCCTAATGTAGTTATGGCAGATCGTAATCTATATACTTGTTCAGCAGATACTCAGACGATAATAAAAGATAAAGTAAAGGAATATTATCTTAATCGTGTTATTGTTGCATCATGTACTCCTAGAACACATGAACCTTTATTTCAAGAGACCATTAGAGAAGCAGGATTAAATAGGTATTTATTTCAAATGGCAAATATTAGAGATCAATGTTCTTGGGTACATATGAACGAGCCAGAAAAGGCTACAGAAAAGGCTAAAGACTTAGTAAGAATGGCAGTAAATAAAGCGAGAGAAATAGAGCCTATTGAAAGGATAAAATTACCAGTTACTCCTAAAGCACTGGTTGTTGGAGGAGGAATAAGTGGTATGATTGCCGCTCTTAATTTTGCTAGCCAAGAATATGATACATTTTTAGTTGAAAAGCAAGGAGAATTAGGAGGGTTTGCTAGACATATATATCATACACTTGAAGGAGGCAATGTTCAAGAATTTTTAGCTGATTTAATAGAAAAAGTAAAATCGAATAAATTTATTCATGCATATACAGATGCAGAAATAGAAAATATTGATGGATTTATTGGCAATTTCAAGACTTCAATTATCCATGGAAAGAATAAAGAGCGAGTAGAATTCGAACATGGAGTGGTTATTGTTGCAACAGGCGCAAAAGAATATCAACCTAAAGAATATCTATATGGGCATAATGATAAAGTAATACTCCAATCTGAATTCGAAGATATGTTAAATATGGATAAGGGAAAGAATAAAAAATCAGTTGTAATGATTCAATGTGTAGGGTCAAGAAACGATGATCATCCTTATTGTAGTAAAATGTGCTGTGCTGAAGCAATTAAAAATGCGCTATTAGCCAAAGAAAAAAATCCAGATGTAGAAATAACAGTATTATTCCGAGACATCCGCACTTATGGATTTAAAGAAAAATATTATCGTAAAGCACGCGAAAAGGGAGTTATTTTCCTACAATATGATGAAAATAGTCCTCCAGAAATAATTCCAGAAGATTCACAATTAAGAATTGAGGTTTCTACACCAAGAAAAGAAAAAATATATATTAATTCTGATTTATTAGTTTTAAGTGCTGGAATATATGCAAATCGAGAGGAAAACGAAGATCTTGCCAAGATGTTGAAAGTTCCTCTTAATGATGATAATTTCTTTTTAGAAGCTCATGTTAAGCTACGCCCTGTAGATTTTGCCACCGAAGGCGTATTTGTAGCAGGTTTAGCACATTGTCCGAAGACTATCGAAGATTCTATTGCCCAGGCAAATGCTGCAGTCTCAAGAGCTTGTACTATACTGTCTAAAGATGAAATAGAAGCTGAAGGTAAGACTGCCATGATTATTCCAGAAAGATGTATTGGGTGTGGTATGTGTGTAGAGAATTGTGCATATAACGCAATAGAGTTAATTGATGACCGAAGGTTTGGAAGAATTGCCCAAATTAACCAAGTGTTATGTAAAGGTTGTGGGGCTTGCTCAGGAAATTGTAGATGTGCTGCGATAGATATTCTAGGCTTCTCGGGTGAGCAAATATTTGCGATGATAACTGGGAGGTGCTAAAAAGATGACTTTACAAACAAAACAAAAAGAAAATATAAATGAAGAATGGGAACCAAAAATTATAGCATTTTTATGTAATTGGTGTTCCTATGCCGGAGCAGATTTAGCGGGAGTTAGCAGAATTCAATATCCTCCTACTATTAGAGTTGTAAGGGTTCCATGTTCTGGTAGAGTAAACCCATACTTTATTATTAAGAGTTTGATGGATGGGTGGGATGGAGTTGTTGTTTCAGGTTGCCATCCTGGAGATTGTCATTATATTACTGGAAATTTAGTAGCAAGAAGGCGATTTGCCATTTTAAAAGAATTATTGGAATTTTTCGGTATAGAACCAGGAAGAGTCAATTTCATGTGGGCTTCTGCTGCTGAGGGTGAACGTTTTGCCAATTTAATTAAAAAAGCTACAAAAATAGTTAAAAAATTAGGACCTAATAAAAAATTTGAAAAGAAATGGTGATGATTATGGGAATTGAGGCTGAAAATAACGAAATCGAAAATTCAATGAAGGAAACAGCAAGAAAACTACTTAAAGAGAAAGAAGTAGATGTTATAATTGGGTATACGAAGGGGACTGTTCCCTTAAGTTCGGCACCAATAATGATAACTAAAGAGGAAGATGTTGATAAATTAATCTGGAATAATCTATGTTATATAAATTTAGCTAAATATCTAGTGCCTAGAATACCTCAACTCATTGATCCTGAAAAAGGAGATTTGAAAGTCGGAATAGTGTCAAAAGGATGTGTTGGACGAGCATTAATTCATTTATCAGTGGAAAATCAAATTAATCTAGAAAATATTAAGATGATTGGAATTCCATGTAATGGTATAATAAATCGAAAAAGAATCGAGAAGGAGATTGGTGAAAAAGAGATTTTAGAAGTTTTTACATTTGAGAATGATATTGTTGTAAAAGGAAAGGATTTTGAACATAAATTTTCTTATGACGAGTATATCAATGAATTATGTAAAGTTTGTAAAGTTAAAGCTCCTCCAACATTAGCAGAATTAGCAGAAACATGTATTGGTGAATGTAAAGAAATAAGTTCAGTAGATGATGATTTTGAGGATTTAACAGAATTTGAATCAAAATCATCTGAAGAGAAATGGGAATATATTAAGAATTCATTAGAGACATGCACTAAATGCTATGCTTGTAGAGAGGCATGTCCAATGTGTTATTGTAATTTATGTTTTGTTGATCAGAATAAACCAGTTTGGTTTGGGAAAACAACAGATTTATCTGATATAATTGTATTTCATTTAGTTAGAGCTATGCATTTAGCGGGTCGATGTGTAGCATGTGGCGCGTGTAGTAGTGTTTGTCCTGTGGGAATTGATTTAAATTTAATTACAAGGAAATTAGAAAAAATAGTAAAAGAAAGATTTAATTTTACATCTGGTATAGATTACAAGAAAACTCCACCCATGATGGATTTTAGTATGGATGATGCAGAAGAATTTATGTTAGAAGAAGATTAAAAAGGTGATAAATAATA
>Ga0114921_10000948_pt1 | contig 12731 bp, 7 predicted proteins | sample BentaG_FD_87016 | JGI IMG/M metagenome (GOLD analysis project Ga0114921, IMG submission 87016) | Deep subsurface microbial communities from South Atlantic Ocean to uncover new lineages of life (NeLLi) - Benguela_00093 metaG | ecosystem: Environmental > Aquatic > Marine > Oceanic > Sediment ...
AAAGGTGTAAAATTTGAGGCTATTGATATGGGCCAGATAATGATGGGTGGAGCTCAGGCCCCTATAGAGATAAAAATCTTTGGGAAAGATCTCAATGTACTAACTGAGATTGCAGATAACATAGTAGAAGGAATACAGGATGTTGAAGGCCTGAGAGATGTCACTCACTCTATGGCTGAGGGCAAACCTGAGTACCACATCAGGGTCAACCGGGAAAAGGCTTCCCGGATGGGATTGATGGTGAGCCAGGTTGCTAATTCGGTTCAGACTGCTTCTTTAGGAAAGGTGGCAACCCGGTTTAGAGAGGGAAATGAAGAAATTGACATTCGGGTTCGGTTTGAGGAAAAGTACAGAGATAGCCTGGATGACATAAAAAACATTCCAATCATGACACCGTTAAACACAATGATCCGTTTAGACCAGGTTGCTACTATTACAAGAGGCGAAGGCCCCCTCAGAATAACCAGGGAAAATCAGGCTCGAGAGGTTACTGTTACTGCTAATATTGCCGGAAGAGATTTAGGAAGTGTAGTGAAAGACATTAAAAAGGGAATAGTTGATGTGGAGAGAGGGTTAACGATAGGGTATTTTATCGAATTTGGCGGCCAGTATGAACAGATGCAGGAGGCGTTTATCATTATGGCTGGTGCTTTTGCCCTTGCGAGCCTTCTGGTTTATATGATCATGGCCTCCCAGTTCGAGTCTTTCCGCCATCCCTTAGTTATCATGTTTACCATTCCCCTTGCCCTTATAGGAGTCATATTGGCTTTGCTTCTCACAGGAAGACCTGTCAGCCTTCCTGTTTTGATAGGTTTTATCATGCTCGGAGGAATTGCTGTCAACAATGGGATCGTGATGGTGGACTATATCAACCAGTTGAAAAGAAGAGGGATGGAGAAGAAGGAGGCCATTCTTCAAGCTTGCACTGTGCGGCTGCGACCTGTTTTGATCACAGCTTTTACAACTATCCTGGGGATGCTGCCCATGGCCTTGAGCGCTTCAGAAGGGGCTGAGATGAGAGCACCCATGGCAGTCACAGTTGTTGGCGGATTGGTTGCAACAACGCTGCTCACTCTTTTTGTAATCCCCATCATCTACAGTCTGTTCGACCGAGTTTCTTTTAAAGTAAAAAAAGGAATGACTGGGTGACAAGGCGATAATAAATAAGAGAACAGACCGAATAGACTAACCGAATAACTGATAAACTGATAAACAGTTTTGAGCTTTGAGTTTATGTCTTATACCGTAGGAATGCTCCGATATTTCCGTACCTGCTCAGCCTGGAAGGCGGGTTGATGTGCTTAACTTGGCCTTTTTTATCCATAGCCGCTTCGACTGCTTCATCGATAACATCCAACAATGTTTCTGTTTTGATCTTGCAAGATGGGCACCGTGTTACGTCAGCATATAAGAATCTGCATTTGGGACAGATTTTTCCGGGTTTTGTGAGATTCCTTGTGATGAGGAGTGTTTGAACTTCTCCCCTGTTAAGGCTTCTTAGAGTATTTTTCAGTCCAGAAATGGCCAGTCCCCATTTCTCCAGTTCAGAAACAAAGCGTTGAACTGTATCATCCTCATCCTGCTTTTTCAATTTCTTTTTTAGCGCGAGGACTTCCTTGAGTACATTGCTTGCAGAATCGTTGGATTTCACTTTGAGCCGGCCTTTAAATTTTTTCTTTAAATAAGGATGGATAAGAGGTTCAAAATCTGGCCAGTATTCGTCCTTGCATCCAAGAAAAAGCCAGTCAAAGTTATTTTTCTGAAACAGGTCAAATGTCATCTGAGCTGTCTTCTTGAAATGATCGTGGAGTTGAGTGGCAATGTGTCTTTCGATGCGTTTAGACTCGTATCCTTCCCATCCTCCTTCCTTAACTTTACTGGGGACGTCTCCCACAAGGCTTTTGAGAAGGGAAATTTCTCCCATAAAAACTCCATACCATTTGGCTTCTTTTCGGTCGAGAGTAAGCATGCAAATTCTGTGGTGTTCATTCAGAATAGCGGAAAGGGGGCGAACATAGGGATTTTGATCGAATATTATCCTGTTTCTTGGAGGATTAGGAAGGTTGAAAACCTGCCAAAATCCTTGGCTGCTGCAAGAAAATATTGCCAGTCCTGCGAAGTTATAAGAGTTTAGATCTTGAGTGAAAAAATTGCTGATTTTGTTCAAATCCTGGTAAAGGGATTCTTTTTTTCCTTTGCTTAAATCCATCTGGTCCAGCTGATATTTGCCACTGCTAAGAAGATTTTTAGAAGTAAGAGTTATTTCTTTCTTTGTGAGTCTGCTTTTGTCCGTGTCGAGATAGAGAGATGTTGTCAAAAAATTTTCACTTTTAAACCTGGCCAGAGATTCAATTTGTTCCCGGCTCAAAAGTTTCATCTGACCTCCTGTTAGAGATTTTTAAGATTGGATAGAAAAGTACATATGGAGAAGTATGAAAAAGGAAAGAATTTGACACCCAATCTTAAAATAAGAGCTAAGCTTTTATTTGTCAAGCTATTTTGGTCTATTCCCTGTAATTAAGACACAAGAGTAGCTGTGTGCTGCTCTAGTGTCTTAATTACAGAGTGTTGTCTTGCTTGTCTTGCTTTTTTTAAATATAATACAACTTCAAGAGAAGGATTCAAATCAGGGGCTGGTGCGGAAGTGGCGGAATTGGTAGACGCGTAAGCCTCAGGAGTTTATGGTCTTTTACGGCCGTGTGGGTTCGAGTCCCACCTTCCGCACCAATATAATAAATACAAGAGGCATTTTTCTTACCAGTGACTCAGTAACACAGTAAATCAGCAAATAATAAATGCATTTGTTTCTAAGTCACAGAGTCACAGAGTTACTGAGCTTCAGGTAAGAAGGATTGCCTGTTTTTTACAGTAGGTCCCATAATTGATAGAATGGATACTAAAAACATTCTTCTTATAAATCCCTGGATTTACGATTTTACCGCCTTTGATTTCTGGCTGAAACCTTTGGGCCTCCTCTATATTGCATCGCTTTTAAAAACACACACAAATTTTCATTTGAGCTATATCGATTGTTTGAGCCGCAATCATCCCCTGTTGGATAAAAAGATAAAGACAAAACCCGACGGCAGAGGGCCCTTTCGTAAGGAAGAAGTACCAAAACCTCAAGTATTATCAGAAGTCCCCCGGAAATATTCCAGATATGGAATTTCTCTTCCCCTCTTTCTCCATGAACTTGAACGTGTTCCTCCGCCCGACCTTGTTCTTTTAACCTGTACGATGACCTACTGGTATCCTGGGGTTCAACTTGTTGTTGAATTGATTCGGAAAAAATATGGGAGAGTTCCGTTGATTTTGGGAGGGATTTATGCAACCTTACTTCCTCATCATGCCAAAAAAAACACCGGAGTGGATATTGTCCTTAGCGGGCCTGGGGAGAGAAAAATCTTGCCTATAATTAAAAAAGTATTAGGCGATGAATCATGTCCTGAATATCAGGTTGAAGCTTTAGAGGAAATACCCTGGCCTGCCTTTGATTTGTTGATGAATAAAGACTCGCTCCCTATCCTTACATCTAGAGGCTGCCCTTTTAAATGTTCTTTTTGTGCCAGCCATCTGCTGTATAGAAAATTTGAGCAGAGACCTCCATCTTCTGTTATAGCCGAGCTAGAACATCATTCCAGTCTTTTCAGAACTCGAAACATTGCTTTTTATGATGATGCGCTGCTTCTCAACAAGGAGCAACATATTATTCCTATTCTAAAGGGAATTATTCAGAAGAAACTTCCCTTTGCATTTCACACGCCTAACGGCATTCATGTGAAGGAAGTTGACTTTGAACTTGCCTCGCTCTTCAAGAGAGCAAACTTTCAATCTCTCTTCCTTAGCCAGGAATCCTTTGATGAGAAAGTGATCAAAGACTCATGTCCAAAAGTGTCTTCCGGGGATTTAGAAAGAGCATTAGCCAGTCTCAAAAGGGCAGGCTACCCCCGCGGGAATATAAATGTATATCTTATGGTTGGATTGCCCGGGCAGGGCATTTCTGGGATAAAAGAGAGCATCTTTCATGTCCAACGGCTTGGTGCACGGCCAAGATTGGCCTATTTTTCTCCTGTCCCGGGAACTAATGATTGGAATAAGATTGTTGAGAAGGGATATATTGATAAAGATGCAGACCCCCTTCTCCAAAACAAACTGACATTTCCATATTTATGGGGAAATTTTTCACATGAAGGCTTTGAATCCTTAAAAAAAATTTTGAACCAGTCTTTCCAGTAAAGAATAAGGGAAAAAGTAGCAAGACAAGCAAGACATAATAAACTCAAAGTTCAAAACTCAAAGCTCAAAACTTTCTCACGCAAAACGTAAAACGGCAAACGCAAGACGATTATTTAATTTAAATTATATTCCTTTTGCGTTTTACGTTTGACGTCTTGCGTATTCATATTTGACATTTGGATTTTTGTAACCAGATGAGAATTTTTCCTCAACTAGGAATCCATTACCCACTTAATTTGTACAGGAGCTATTTTTTTTAGATTAGAAGCTGAAGTTTAGGCTGAATTTGAGCACTCGTGCACCGAAAAGAGAAGTAATTCTTTTGTAGTTTGGGCTTAAAATGCGTGTCCCTTCAACAGAATTTTCGTCTGCTGGAAACCAGTAGCCCCCATCGTTTTGGAAAATAGTGCGATATTTATTTCCTAAAGCATTAATGATATCTATAGAAGCTCTCACTCTTCCAGAACGCGTCAACTGAAATTCCTTCTCAATTCTGATATCAAGGTTGTCAATTGCCTTATCTCTTCTTGTGCCCGGGCTCTCGAGAATAACATTCATGTAAGAGCTGTAGGCATTCTCCTTTTCGGTCCATGAAGATGGAGGCAAAACAGCGATACTTCTTGCCCACGGAGCGCCGCTCATGTGAGTGTAGTAAAAACTCAGGAAAAAACCAAAGGGAAATCTATAAGTTCCCATCATTTTTATGACCAATGGCCGGTCAAAATCAAGCCTCGAATATTCTGGATTATTAACAAAGTAATTTGGGCTATTTGCTGCGGGAGTAGATCCTGAAGTGGAACCATAGCCTAAACCAATATTTCCAGTTGATTTGCTTAAGACCACAGAGCCATTCAGTTGCCAATTGTTTGACATGCGTTTTTTGAATACAAACTCTATCGCTTGATATTTTCTTTTAAGCTCAGGAACATTTTGATATCGCTCGAAAAGTGGAGGTGCATCTTTCGACAAGAAATAGACTGTGGCGTCAGTTTCAGGATAATCATCAATTCCAGGAATAATTGTGTTGAACGGTATCCACCATTGTTCAGTATCTAGGGCAGTAGTGTACCAATTCATATCAAGGTCTGGATTGTAAAGAACATTTTCAAAAACATTCTTTGTTTCTTTGTAAATACAGTTTATTTCTACGGAAAAATCATTGAAGAATTCGTACTGTAATCCAATCAAAAATTCATGAGTATATGGTGACTTGGTTTCAGGGGCTATCCTTTTTTTATAATATTCCTCAATATACAAACGATAATCTTCAGGAAAGAGGGCATAGGTATCATCAGTATCATCGACAATATTGTCCATGTTTTCATCGTACCAGATGAATGAATGAGATCGATTGATATTAAATGGATTTAAAGCCGCAAGGTATTGCATCTTCATATATTCTGAGTAGCGAGAAAAAGATGCTTTAAATATGCTTTTTCCATTGCCGGAAATGTCAAAGATTAAACCTATACGCGGTGACAAGGCATTCCAGGTCATCAGATCTTTCCATTCTGTGACTATATTTTCGCCATAAGGATTCACATCAGCTATTGGTTTGATTAACTCTTCCCCAATATTTTGAGAGACAGGATTTCCACTCTCCGCCTTTAAATGGGCCAACTGATATGAGGTGCTTCGATCGAATCTAATGCCGAAATTGAGAGTCACTCTCTCGGCAAATGTAGCTGAATCTTGGAGAAAGAAACCAAATCTTCTAATTTCATTTTTGGGCTTTAGCCCTCCTTCTATTCTGCTGGCAATTGAGAATGAAATTTTACCTTTGCCTACTGTGCTTCCTGTTTCGGGAGATTCTGCAAGCCCGAAAAAATAAGGATTTCCGTTATTATAATGGATGAGCAGATTATTCTCTTTCCAAGCAGTCCATTCCCCATAATTATATTCGTACTCTGCTCCGGCCTTAAGCTCATGATCGGCGCCAAAGAAGTTATCTTGGAAATGAGTTATGCATGCATTGGCGTGAAATCTTTTTTTAAGGCTGGTTTCGTTGAGTCGACCACTACCCCAAATGTGGCCAGTGCTTTCATCATAATATTGAGGGTTAAAGTTCGCTTCTTCATCTAGAATTATAGGAAGCTTGTTATGAATATAACCTGCTTTCAGATCGACAAATGTATTCTGATTAAGGACGTAGTTTAGAATGCCGTTTGCAGTGTAGTTCCTTTCATGATTCAAGATACGTGTAGCTTCTGATGTTACATTCCAATCAATAGAAGATTCGTGGACGGGTCGATAGCGATCCATAAAATTGAACATTCCTGTGACTTTAAATTTGGGATCAAATTGGCTGGTTAACTTGAAGAATGCCATTTTTTCAGTGTTATCCCAATCAAATTCTTCGTGCGCATTTCCTTGAGGATCTGTCCATGGGATGAAAGAAGTAGAGTGAGACTGAGAGATCAAGCGGACATTGCTGAAAAACCACAGTTTATCCTCCAATATTGAGCCCCCTAAAGACAGGGAGATATCCCATAATTTTTTATCTATCGGTGGAGGTGATACTCCCATCGCGCTTATTTCTTCTTCTGAATTCAAAGTATTTGCTACATTTTCGTTTGTATGATAGAGAATGATCCCTCCAGTTAATCGGTTCCCTCCTGATTTAGTAACAACATTGATGAAACCACCATCAATGTTGCCGACTTCTGCAGGATGGCTTGCTGTTTCAATTTCTATCTCTTCTATAACATCGAAATTGATATTGGAGAGAAGAGATATTCCCTCTGGGTCGCTCACGTTCAAGCCGTCTAGAGAATATAGATTTGCTCTTGCGGAGGAACCTTTAATGATAGAGGTCTGCTGGAAGGGAAGCCAATCTGGGATAACTCCCGATACAGAGCTGATAACGTCAAACAAGTTTCTTTTAAATGGAATTTTTTCTAAAAGATCCCCCTCTATGACCGTAACAGTTTTTGTGGATTCCAAATCCAATGTAGGCGAGGGAATATCGATCGTTGTCTCTTCTTCGACTGTAGTCATTTCCATTGTTATATTGAGTTTAACAGTCATTCCCACTCGGACAATAATGTTCTCAATATTGACTGTTTTAAATCCAGGCATTTCCACAGTGATTTTGTACTGTCCAGGAGGAAGGGCGTGGAATTTGATTTTGCCTGTATCTGAGGTGATATAAGTTTGGATGTTTAGAAGCCTTAGCGAATCAAGATAGATAAAGGCACCGGGTAAAGGAAATCCCTCTGTATCGCTAATTATCCCTTTGATAGATCCGGTTTGTCTTTGAGCGGCGGCGATGGAAGTTAGTCCAATTGATAAAAATATAATCAATAAAAGTCCGAGTAATTTTTTCTTCACTTTGTGCCTCCTATTTTACAATTCTCTTTGGAACAGGAAGGATTTGAATTGCTTTGAGTGGTTCCTAAAAAATTGCGCTTTGAGATAATGGAAAAAGGATTCAATATAATGAATATGAATTACTGGGGAGAGGAAATTAAATTTCTCTTTTTGCATGGTTTGCATTGTAGTATTTGATATATTCCTTGTCAATTATCCGTTTTCTATTTTTACGATTTACGCTTTTTATTTTGCTTGCTCCTTACTCCTCACTATTTCCCATTCCCCTATTTACTATATTGTTCTTGTGCCCAGAAGGCTGCTCCGATGAAACCGGCTCTGTTTCCTAGAGTAGCTTTTTCAATGGTGCAGCATTCAAATGACGCCTTGTATGATCTTTTCTTGGCTTCTTCAAGGGCAGAGGAAAGGAGTAAATTGCCGGCTTTCATTACACCGCCTCCCAGGAGTACTTTTTCTGGATTCAACAGGTTTATAGCAATGGAAATTCCTATTCCTAGAAACCGACCTGCCTGGGTAAATGCCTGTCGGGCAGCAGCATCTCCGCTTTTTGCTCTGTGAAAAATTTGCTTTGCTGTTATGTTTTGGTCTTGTTTTGTTAAAGCTTTGTAGTTCTTAACAATTTTTAGTGCCGAAACCTCTGTTTCAAGGCAGCCTTGACTTCCGCATTTACATCTTTCTCCATCAGGGTTTACAGTTGCATGGCCCAATTCTCCAGCAAAACCGCAGGCCCCATGCCAGACTTTTCCCTCCAGGATGATTCCTGTTCCAACGCCTGTTCCGATAGTGAGAAGTATCAAACTCTGTGCTCCCTGACCTGATCCTAATTTATACTCACCGTATGCAGCCATGTTGGCGTCATTATCTACAAAAAAAGATACTTCAATAAACTGTGAAAGGGCGGAAATAAGATCAAATTTATCAATACTCGGGTAATTTGGAGATTGAATAATTTTCTGTTCCTTCAGGCTGAAGATTCCAGGAAATCCAAATCCTATTGATACGATATGTTTCTTTTCTCTCTTTTTGAGACTTTTCCAGAGGTTCTTGAGAAGCTGCAACAAGTCTTCCATTTTCTCAGGGGTATTGACTTTTGCGTGAAAGACAATAATTCCCTTTTCATCGATGAGTCCGTATTTTAGCTGGGTGCCTCCCAGGTCGAATCCAGCATATAATGTTTTTTTCCCCTGTTTATTCATTGAATTGCGCAAGTATTAAATTTCTAATTTATATTTAAGTTAAGTTTACGCATAATTTTTAAATATCCAAATGACAATTTCCAAATACCAAACAAGCACTAAAATTCCAATGATCGAAACTTATATTGGTTTAATGTTGAAGGTTTAATGTTAAAGGATTAATAACTAAATTAAAAATATAAATACCTTAAACCTTAAACTTTAAACTGGTTTGTTTGTGATTTTGGTAATTGGAATTTGTTCGTGCTTCGGATTTTGTTCTGTGTTGTGTCATTTGGAATGTTATTTCTTTAATCCAATCGCAGCATAATTTGGGGGAGCATAGAGAAGTTTGTTCAGATTATCAATGTTCTGATTCAAGATGGATGTGAATTCATCTGATCCTGGAAGATCCTGCAGCTTTTCTTTTTCTAAAGGGAAGGAGTATTTTATTTCAACTTTTTCAAAGCCTGTGCTTTCAAGCAGGAATTTTAGTGTTTGGGGATGAACAGGCTTTTGATGCGAGAGGTCTAGAAAATAGATCTGGACAAGGCTGAAAACTGAAGCGGAATTTATGGTTTCGAGAACGATATGACTGGCTGGAGAAAGCTTAAAATAGGCAAGTTCAATCACCCTCCTCAAGTATGAAGGGGATAAGTGTTCTATAACCTGAGAAGAAAATATGCCCCCTAGTGTACCGTCTTCATACTCAGCCAGCTTCTTCAGGATATCAGCCTTCTGGCAGTTTAGGCCCTTGTCCCGACAGATTTCGATCATCTGACCGTTAATGTCAATCCCTTCAGCTTCGATCCCGTTTTCTTCTAGAATTTCGATGAATTCGCCGCGACCACAGCCCAGATCCAGCACTTTCCCTCCTTTTTTGAAATAAGAAACGTAACTTGCCTGCTGTTTTTTGATTTCTTGCTCTGAGCCTCTATAGCGGTTTTCAAAGCCAGCATATCGCCAATCTTCAAGAGGTTGAAGTATTTCTTTGACCTGAGGGGGAGAGGGCATTCTTTTTTCTTGTAATACGGAAAGCAACTGATTCAGATTTTCTTTAAGAAGAAGAAATTTTTTCATCAATAAATTTGCATCTTCATATGCAGCAGCTAATTTATCCACTCGCCATTCCATGCTTTTGAAAATCATTCCAACATGATTGTTGCCCAGGGCGTCCCACTCTTTGTCTTTTGCATCAGTGAGGGCAGCGTTTAGTTGAATAATATCCGTAAAGGAAGAGATAAGCTCTTTTGTCTGGCTGAGATTTTGCTCCAAAGCGTTTTTGAATTCAAAGAGGATGAGAAAGACTTGTTGGTTAAAGATTTCCTGAAATGAGCCTTTTTTTGAAGCTTTTGAGAAAGGCGGGAGGAGGCGCCCTCTTTTCTCGACAGGTTTTTTCCCTTTATGTTCTAATATTTCTTCCAGACTAGAGAAGAGTTGCTGGAATCTGAGAGAGCCCTTAATATCATGGAATTCTTTGCTCTTATCTTTTATTTCTTCAAGCTTCTTTGAAAAATCTTCTTCTTTTTCTTTTCGCTGTTGAACAAGTTTTTCAATTATACGTCTCATTCGTCCTTAGCAGGAGGCTCTGGCTTATCAGTATCAGAAGAAGATTTATCATTTTTCTCTTTGGAGCTTATGGATTTCCGGAAGTTCTTTATGCCTTCTCCCAAGGATTTTCCCAGTTCAGGAAGTTTTCGAGCGCCAAAAATGATGATAATGATTAAAACTATTAGAAGAAGTTCTGTCGGGCCGACAGGACCGAATAAAAACATTGAAACCTCCTCGAGGTTTATTATCGTTCTATCTTAGAGTCTCATATCAAAATTACTGTAGTCCTCGCCAAAAGTCAAGCCTCAAACAACAGTATATTCAGTCTGTTCCGTCTATTCCGATAATTAAATATATTCCCATGTGAAAAGTTAAAAAAGTAGACCTGAGTCTCCATTGTTGTATATACTGAATTTCTATTTGAGAAGAAATAATGAAAAGAATAAGGAATTTTTCGATTATTGCTCATATCGATCATGGTAAGTCGACACTCGCTGATCGGCTCCTGGAGAAGACAGGAGCTCTTTCTCCTCGGGAGCTGAAGGAGCAGGTTCTCGATACCATGGATCTAGAGAGAGAGAAGGGGATTACAATAAAGGCCCAGACAGTCCGGCTTCGCTACCAGAGCAAGTCTCAAGGGGAGTATTTTCTCAATCTGATTGATACCCCAGGGCATGTTGATTTTTCTTATGAAGTGTCCCGGAGCCTGGCTGCCTGTGAAGGGGCCCTCCTTGTCATAGATTCATCCCAGGGTATAGAGGCTCAGACTCTGGCAAATACGTATCTGGCAATCGAGAATAATCTTGCCATCATTCCTATTGTCAATAAAATTGACCTTTCTCAGGCCAACCCGGAGCTTACTCTCGAGCAGTTGGAAAATATAATTGGCATCAAAAAAGAAGAGGCCATACTTGCGAGCGCCAAAAAAGGCACTGGCGTGGATGACGTCTTTGAAAGAATCATTACTTGCATTCCTCCCCCCCAGGGTGACCCTGAAGCTCCACTTAAAGCATTACTCTTTGATTCCTGGTTTGACTCCTACCGCGGCGTTGTAATTCTTGTGCGGGTGTTTGACGGAGTCGTCCGAATCGGCGCCCAGATAGAACTGATGGCAAACAGGACTTTCCATGAAGTAGAAGAAGTTGGTTTTCTAACACCAAAACCAAAAACCGTTGACCGCTTGTCCGCAGGCGAAGTCGGTTACATGATAGCAGGTATAAAAGAGCTGAGCCATGCCAGGGTCGGGGATACAATTACTGAAAAAAATAGGCCGACAACCCTTGCTCTCCCTGGTTTCAAAGAGGCAAAATCCATGGTTTTCTGTGGCATGTTTCCGGCTGGAGAAAGCAGCGTACAGAATTTAAGGAAAGCCCTTGAAAAGCTGAGACTCAATGATTTTTCCTTTCAGTATGAGCCAGAAAATTCTTCTGCGTTGGGACTAGGATTCAGATGTGGCTTTTTAGGACTCCTTCACCAAGAGATCATTCAGGAAAGATTGGAGCGTGAATTTGACCTGAGCCTTATCACCACTGCACCGAGTGTGAGCTTTCGAGTAACAAGAAATGATGGCAAGGTTTTAGAAGTCCATAATCCTTCTCAGATTCCTTCGGCCAATGAAATCAAAAAGATTGAGGAGCCGGTTATCGAAGCATTGATTTTAACGCCAAATAAGTACCTTGGAGCCGTACTCAAGCTTCTCGAGAGCCGACGAGGGGAACAAAAGAAGATGGAATACGTCAGTTCTCAGCGCATTTTTTTAACCTATATTCTTCCCTTGAATGAAATCGTCTTTGATTTCTACAATAACTTAAAGTCTATCTCCCAGGGATATGCGTCCATGGACTACGAGTTTGGCGGCTACCGAGAAGCTCCACTTGTTAAGCTAGATATCCTGATTAACAGAGAAGCTGTGGATGCTTTCTCTCTAGTGATTCATAAAGATAAAGCCTATCTTATAGGCAGGGCTCTTGTAGGAAAACTGCGGAAATTAATCCCGCGCCAGCAATTCGAGGTTTCCCTCCAGGCAGTCCTGGGCAAGAGAGTGATTGCCAGGGAAACTATTAAATCCTATCGCAAGGATGTCCTTGCAAAGCTCTATGGAGGAGACTACACCCGAAAGATGAAGCTTCTGGAAAAGCAGAGGACAGGGAAGAAAAGAATGAAGAAAGTCGGCCGGGTCGAAATTCCCCAGGAAGCATTTCTGGCTCTACTGAAGATAAAATAAGGAGTAAGTAGTAAGGAGTAATTTTAAATCATTTTTCTTCTTAATTATTAACTCCTCACTCCTAACTCCTTACTCCTCACTTAGTTTTCTATTGTCATATATATTTTGAACTTTGGATTTAGATAGGATAGAATTGGAGCTAAATAAACATGAAGGAAAAATCTGTTGAAAAAGTAGTTGAGGATGGAGTTCGGTTTCTCTCGAAAATTTTTCCT
>Ga0114921_10000949_pt1 | contig 12721 bp, 10 predicted proteins | sample BentaG_FD_87016 | JGI IMG/M metagenome (GOLD analysis project Ga0114921, IMG submission 87016) | Deep subsurface microbial communities from South Atlantic Ocean to uncover new lineages of life (NeLLi) - Benguela_00093 metaG | ecosystem: Environmental > Aquatic > Marine > Oceanic > Sediment ...
CTTGCTAATAAAGAAGACGAAGTAAGGAGCACCCTGCTCAATGCCCCGTTCTATGATAGGCATAAAGACGCTATAAATATGGCTTTAGAGAGAATGGAAGTAAATTCACGATTTAGAGCGCTTAATTAATCTTCCTTCTTTTAGCTGCAAAGACGATAGTTGATATACTTTTTTTCGAGAAAAAGCCTTGTTAAAATAAATAAAAAAGAGAGAATTAAGTTGACTTTATTACAACAGTTTTACTCCAGTTTTGTAAGATTCTATAGCGTTTTTGAGCATCACTAGGTGAATTTACAAGTAAACCGATTAAAAGATCTATTATAATCCACCCGCTTCCTCTGGAAAGATTATTGACAAAATAGCTTCCAGCTTCTGCAACTTCTAATGATACTTCATTGACGGTTCTTAGATTTAGTAATTTTTTACCAAGTGTTTGTCCATTGTTGAAAGATTCTAGTATCCAGAAATAAAGAAATCCAAGTATCCAACTCACAAACCACCATGATGCATAATAGCCACCAAATAACGGAAATACAATAATCGCTGTAATCACCCAGATAATCACGCAATCAATGATATATGCTATTAGACGTTCACCTAACTCACCGTATACGGCCTGCTCTGGTGGAGCGCTAGGTGGAGGTGGAACCTCTGTGGGTGGAGGTGGTGGTGCTTCCGCTGTTGGAGCAGCAACTTCCAATGCTGCACCGCAATGAGGGCAAAACTGAACTCCTGACTCTTCAATAATTGAACCGCATTCTGGACAATGGTGTGAAGACATATCGCCTACTCCTATATTATGATACTTTTTACGAACTAAATATGTGAGCTACCTCGTGCTAAAGCCTTGAGGCTTCCTGCCTCTACGACAGACTCGATCCCCTTGACGGGTTACGGAGGTCTTATCTCCACAGGCTTAAAATCCCTACGCCCCGTAGGTACTCATAAAGGATATCACCAACAAACTATATAAACACGACGCAATTCATCACCATGCTTACGCTTTGGTGCTTTCTTGCTTTATTGTCAGTAAACAAAATACTCACATATAATTGATTTGGTACAATGATTCAATTTAAATGGCAAAAAGCCGAAGACAATTGCCCTACCAAGAATAAGGTTTCTCTGCTGGTCAATGTGAACATCTGACGCTGGTAATCACATTGTAGGTGTGCCGTGCTCGATCGAATCAATTAGTCTTTGTGCCGCCTCAGCCATTTCATAAGCACTTAAAACGCTAGAAATTCTTTTCACTGCTCTGAGATGATGGATAAGTGTATCAAGCCACTTAAAGAGGTCTCCTGGATAGATATTCAACTCGTAGACATTGTTAAATATATGAGCTATTTGGTGAAGCCTCTTTCCTTCTTGTCTCATTTTAACAATTTTTTGAGCGAGTTTAATTTGAACACATTCACAAAATGGTGATTCTTCGCATTCGCAATCGAAAAACTCAAACATCCAAAGAGCAAACAGTTCTATTACCCAGTTCTCTAATTTCCTTTTCGTTTTTATGTTCTTGAAATCTGTGGAAAATAAATCAAAAATTGCCCCAGATAAGAATTTCGTTGGAAAATGCGTTCTATACATTCGATTTAACTCGGCCTGAAGTTTATTTGAATGATAAACTGCTTCAAATGGTTCTAGTTTTATAGCAATACTGAGTGGATCCGCAATTTCTTCTAAAATTTGTTTTTTAACTAAAGCCGCAACTTCGGGTGATAGAAAAGACTCAGAAACGGCTGTCCCAAAAGAAGTTGCCTTGGTGTATTCATTTTCTATTGAAATCAAATCTATATCTTTTAAAGTTCGTAATAATTCCTCAAATTCATTAGAAGATGCTAACAGACTATTATGGTGTGCCTTTAGCTCGTTTACAGAATTATCTCCAAATGAGGAAATGCTAGCTAATAATTGCTCTGCTGATTTATTTGTATCCGCATCAACCTCTACCTCTTCAACTTTGCCTTCTAATAATTCTATAGCTATTTGATCTTCGGTTTTTTTCTGCTTAGATGTATATCTTAATCCTGGTGCTACCAGTAAGACCACTTTACCCCGGTCGTGATAATTCATCCGCCCTGCTCGACCGCTCATCTGTTCAAATTCAGCGACAGTAAGCCAATTGATACCCATCGAAAGTGCTTCAAAGATTACTTGAGATGCAGGAAAATCTACTCCTGCTGCTAAAGCTGCAGTAGTTACAACAGCTGAATACTGCCCCATTAAAAAACCAGTTTCAACGCGTTTTCGTTGAGGATAAGTTAATCCCGCATGATATGGTACCGCATTTATCCCTCGTCCTTGTAAGTTTTTGGCAAGTTCTTTACAACGCCTTCTTGAAAAGGTGAAGATAATTGATTGTCCTTTGTATCCAAAACTGCTTTTTAGTTTGTATTCACGTCTAATAAGTTTGGCCAAGATAGAAAGCTTGCGATTTTCATCTTTTGTTAAAATTAAATGTCGTTCAAGTGGAACAGGTCGCTTTTCGTACGTTAGTAGTTTTACTTGTAGTTTCTCAGCTAGAACTTGTGGATTTCCAACTGTAGCCGAAAGACAGATTAATTGGGTTTCAGGGAACAAAGACCTTGTTCTTCCTATGAGCCCATCTAATTCTACTCCTCGCTCTGGATCTGCTAATAATTGGATCTCATCAATTATAAGCGTACCAATTTCACCTATTTCCTTTCTTTTTCCAGATCTAAGTAAAAAATCAAACGCTTCATAAGTTCCCACAATAATATTGGCATCAGTTACTTTGCTATCAACAATAACAAGTTCTTCATCTCCAACATCAATTCTTGACATACCAACACGAATAGCAGTCTTTAATCCGATAGAACTATACTTTTCTTGAAACTCTGTGTACTTTTGATTCGCTAACGCAACCAATGGGACTAAAAACACCGTTTTTTTGTTTTCATTCATTATGCTTTTAGTGACACCTGCTAGTTCGCCAATTAATGTTTTTCCAGTGGTCGTAGCCGAAACGATGAGCATATCTTTATTATTTAGAAGCCCCTCATCGATAGCTTGTTTTTGTATTGGAAGAAGCGTGATAATTCCCCTTGTTTTTAATATTTTCTTAAAAGTATCTGGAATGGACAGACTGTCTATTGGAGCTAATTTTGCTTCCGTGTCGCATAAAATCTCATCAAAGAGTGTTAATTCGGGATGCTTTGCAGGATCAATTTCATCTGTAAAGAGTTTTATTAAATGATCTACATTTTTTGTTTTTGACAACGTCCGAAATAAAGCCTTTTTCATCTTATTATTTAAAACTGCACCTCGTTGATAGAATTCGTCTAGCAATTCTAATTTCGCGCATCTATAACAGATTTTTTGCTCTTTATCATGTATAAAATAAGAGATATCAGAATCTTCATCAATTGTTATCAATCCGTGAATCAAACAAAAAGGACAAGTTTTGCTTTCAATAACTTTAGCATTAATTTGGAAATCGTGAAACATGGAAAACAAGTTTTCTTTGAATAATAAATCAAGATCTTTATGGATATAAATTGAACGACTATTTTTTAACATTTGAATAAGTTCTTTTGGTTGAAAGAACTTTTCTTTGCTCCCGCTCATTTTCCAAAAACGTACAGGGCGAAGCCTTTCATTAACTCTATGAAATTCAACATAGACTTGTGTTTTCGGTCTTATTCCATTAATTTTTTTATTAGCAGGCAAGAAAACTAGTTTTAATGTAAGATCCTTTTTTGGAACGCCTGTCAAAAAAATCTTGTATTTTGATTTCACAATGTTTCACCAAGCAAAAAATACAAAGCAATATCATCCCAAATGTGTTTTCTGTTTGAGAGAAAGTATTTTAAAAAGCAGGGCGTGCAATATCCATTCGACCGATAGTTCTTAAAAACATTTTCATAGCATCGCTAGATGTGACTATTTTGGATAATTATCAGGAAAAAAGTGAATTTTGGTTAAGAAAATACCGAGAAGCCATAGAACAAGGGAAATTATGTGTCAAGAAAACCCGAGGAATAATTTCAGCATTCAATACCAATGTTGATGCAATAGTAAGGGTGAGTAACTGCATAGAATTTCTTGAAGAAACACTATCCGAACCAGTAGTTTTAGAAAGGGTACAAAAGGGGCTTCAAGATCCACCTGATGCAATCGCCACTATTTCTGACTTTTTGGTAGGATTGCTTAGCTGCATACGAACTGGAACTGGAGCAGAATGGTTGGTTCAAAATGAGACTGTTTTTACGTGGCTCTTGGAGAACTTTCAACCTCTCGTTCGGACACTTGGAGGACAAGCAGGCTTAGTTGGAAGCGCCTTAGCATCATTAGGAGTTGCCAAGGTCTACTTACATACATTCAGTAGATCTTATCAAACTCTGGAAACGTTACCAGAATTTGGAATCCTAATCCCAGTTGTAGAAAATGAACAAATCGGATTCAGAAGTCCAATGGATGCAATCAATCCAAAGGATGAGACATATATTCATTGGATATTTGAGTTTCTAGATGGAACTCAGATCCGTGTCGGAAAGGAAAGTATCACTGCACCAGAAGACAATCGCTTCATAGCCACATTTGACATGCCCAATATGAGCCTAGAAATTAACCCTGATTTTATAGAAGGAATAAAATCATGTATTAATGAAGTAGATAAAGCAATGCTTTCCGGATTTCATTTGCTAAAACGTCACTATCCAGACGGGACAACGTATATGGACCGATTACAACCCGCATATAAGGAAATCGTAGACTGGAAAAAACTAAATCCAAAAATTAGAATTCATATTGAACAAGGCTGTATACAGAATGTCATAATCAGGAGAGAAGTATTGAAAACATTACTACCGCACATAGACGGATTTGGATTAAATGAAGACGAACTTTTAGAGATTCTAGACGCATTTGAAATCTCTAAAGAGTTTAAAGAACTTAAAGAGGAATCCGATGCTATTAACATTCTTAATGGAGCGAAAAGAGTTTTTGAGTTGTTCAATATACCTCGAATGACTGTTCATACAAGAAATTTTTCATTGACACTTCTAAGACCTCAATATGGCGTTACACCACAAATAGAACTGTATGCCATGCTTTTAGGCGCATTAACTGCAGCTATGCGTGCTAAAACAGGAGAATTTAGCTCAATAGATGAAATAGACCAATATCTTAAATCAATAAAATCTCAGGTGGAAACAGAAATAGAAGATATAACAATAAGTAAGCCGGGTCTAGAACAATATGAAGCATTAGCACAAAAGATCGACCAGATTAGTCTCACATCAAAAGAGGATTTTTTAAAAACATGTATTGCTTCATTTTCCGGTTTTTATGCAATTTTTTCTATTTCATTAATTGTTGAAGATCCAAAAGCGATTGTAGGATTAGGAGACTCTTTTACTGCAGGGCTCTTACTTGGTGAATTGACTAAGTGATAGGAAAATCTGCCAAAAAAATAGGCGGGAGCATAAAAAAAATAAGTGAGGAATGTGGGGAGTCTTATAGAGATGTATGGAAAATGGCAAGCATTCATTTTGAAACGGCTGTTTCTTCCTTCAAGTCTAAAGATTTCAAGAACGCCCAAAAATATTTTGAGGCTGCATTAAAGGACGATCTAAAAAATACGCTTACACTTCGCTATCACGGATATACTTGCATTGAATTAAAGGATTACGAAACAGCCAAAGCATCTTTAGATCGCGCTCTTTCATTAAAACCCACAGAATTTTATGGTCTAGACTATAAACGCATTGCAGAGGCGTGTCAGAAATCAGGTGAACCACATAGGGCAATGAAATTCTACCGGACTGCGATCGAGTTAGAAGACAAACAAAATACACAAGCTCTCGCAATACTTTGGGAAAAAGCAGGAGATTCAGCCAAAGAATTTGGGGATTCACAGTCAAGTTTAACATTTTACAGCGAAGCTATTAAGCTTGTACCCAACGCAGGTTTGTATTACAATATTGCACGACTTCATAAGGCAATGGAAAAATACTCCGAAGCCGTTGCTTATTTTAAGAAGGCACTTGAATATGATCCCGAAAATATCGAGGTGTTATATGCTCTTGCATATCTCCAAGGCGCTCAACGACAATTTGATGAAGCTGATCAGACTTTGCAACAGTGTGAAAGAATTTGTGTACTCAATAACGATAAAAAGAATCTTGATTATTGCCGTAAGTTGCAGCAAATGGTAAAAAAGAAGCTCAATCTGCCTTTACAAGCGCCTCCGCAACGATTATTGTCCGAAGACGAAACAAAGATCAAATATCGCCTTAATAAGTTTGGAAAAAGTAAGCAGTACGGCGAAATAATGCAATTAAAACCTATTGTGGAGATCATTGGCCCGATTAACAACGGAATTAAAAGGAATGCTGAAGATAACTATACTAGTTTTCTGATCTCCAATGGAAGTCCAGATGAGACTGTAGAACTCTCTTTCGCAATGAATCTCAAAAAGGCTCTTGTAGAACCCAAGAAAACAGCAATAAACGTAGAACCTGGGGAATTTTCGGAACTTACATTTAAAGTGATAGCCGATAATGCCAAAGCAGACACAATCAAAGGACACGTGAAAATTACGTCTAAAGTGTTAAAAAAGAGAAAAGGAGGCACTTTTGACATTATTAGAACGATGACAGATATCATTGTCCCTTTCGGAGGGTTGATGCTCACCCTTGTACGCAAACCTTTTGAGAAACCAGATGCCTCTAAAGACTTTACATTAGCGCTTATTTGAATACTCTTTTCAGTTCCTCATCATATATTTTTGTTTAAACTTTCTAAACACTTTCAAAATCAGATACAGAAAACTCACTTTTCAACAATGCGCGTGCAAGCAGCCTAGCTACTTTTAGTGGCTCAGGAACTGCACCTTGAAGGACAAAGCGATCTAGAATTACCTGTGCTTCCTTTATCTCCATTCCGTAAACACGGACAAAAATATGATGTCCAGTATGTAGTTTCATTTCGTTTCTTGGTCCATTTTTCTTGTATACTGAGATGCGTTGCTCCCAATCTTTAAAATGTTCTTTGAAATATTTTTCCAGCCCTTCTTCAGATTCTTCATAGGTTACACAAATAAGAGGTAATGTCAATTGTGTATAAAGTTCTTCCAAGTCGATCACGTTATACCAACTAATGACACAACCATTGAGCATCAGTAGATTGATATCGTTTCTATCTAGTCTTTCAAATAGTCTCAACACACCTGCCGTTCCATCCATCCCCCCTACCGTTAGCGTCGTCATGCCGATCCCATCAATAAGTAATTGATCACCTCTCATTACAACGCCAGCAAGCACAGATCGAGAGCTTACTCCTTTAATAAAACTTTCTGCAATTCCTAGAACTCTTTGTCCTTTTTTGTGCAACCTGATAGGCATAAAACCGCCTTTTCTATAACGTTTTTTGAAAACTACACCTTGTAAATTATTCTAAATATTGCATTAAGTATTGACTGCATTTTTCAGCACCATTTAAGTCGATATGAACATGTTGTGCGATATTTTTCAGTTTTACCGCTTCTTCAATCATATTTAACCAATCGCCTCTAAGAAAACGTTCTGGAGGTAAAAATTTTGCTGTATTAAAAGTTTCAAGTTGTTGGCCCATTAAGATATCTTCGATATAGTTAGAACGAATCGTATAGATCATTGGTATTCCGTTTGCAACACATTCACTAACAATGCCGTAGCCAAGTTTCGATATAACAAGATCACAGGCCGCAACATAATCTTGTGAATTAGGATCTTCCGATGGAATGAATCGAATATATTTCTGAGGTTCAACAAACTTTCGTAAATTTGAACTGAGTAAAAATACATTTTTCGAATCTTTTAGGTACGTAACGTCAAAAAACATCTTTCTGATGGTTTCCTTAAATTCATGCCAGCCTAGGGAAACGAATATTAGTTTTTGATGTGGCTCAATATTGAAAGTTTCCTTTATATTATCGGGTTGACGTGTTCGCTTTCTTACTACTAAAGGAACAGATAACTTTTCGGAAAAGGATTCATTCGAAGTAGCGAAAGGAAGCTCCAAGAGTAAATCTGCCAATTCATAATATGATGAAATCTTTTTTAATACGCCCAAAAGATCTCCATGTTCTTCTTTTTGATATAGATATTCATAGATGTCGTACCAGTTAAAATTACTAATCCCAACACAAGGTATATTCAATTTGTTAGCTACCAGAAAAGGCAAAGGAGGAATATCACATATAATGAGTTGAATATTATTATTTCGACAAAAGCGATGTTCTTCATTTAGAAACGTTTTTTCCGTGGCAACCATTTGTCGAATAACCTTAGAGGTTTCTAGAATATCAATGAGAAAACCCGAGGTATATATAACACCTACATCGCATTCTTGATGTACGATTTCTATTTTTGCTTCGTATCTCTCAGACAACGAATTCATAAAAAGCCATTTTGGAACATTCGTTTTAACAAAAATTTCTAAATCAGCCTGTGACAATAACTCTCGAATGATGGCTATCATCCGCGTCGCATGACCAAAACCATGAGCACTGAGATAAAAAACGACTCTAAGTTCCATTGTTGTCACGATATATTGTTGAGACTGTTTGTTTACATTCTAAGATACGCTCTAAAATATAATAATGAAATAAATAGCTAAGGTTTTTTACGGTCTAGCAATTCATTAAGAAGGCTTCATAAAGTCGGTCTACTTAATTCTATCCCATTTTCAGTAATTTTATACTGAATTTGCCTCATAGGATGCTCACTGCCGCGTAACTTAGAGATTTGAAGCACTCTTATGAAATCGTCTGACTTTGGTATGATTGCAAGTTTAATAACGCCGTCCACGAGATATTCTTCTATTTGATGAACCGAAGAAAGAACTTCGTTTGTAATAAGAGTTGTGGCATTTGTTCGTCTCAATAGATTTATTAGTTGAATCATGTCTCTTCTAGCTCTAATGGGATCTGTATACAGTGATATAACTGATGTTGCACTGTCTAACACAATCCTTTCAACTTTATCAATGTCATCCTCAGCCTCAACGACTGCTTCCATTAACCTGTTAAACAAAATAGAGCTTCCAAAGTCTTCTGCTGCAGGAATCTTGCTTAAATCTCTCATAATCAAAAGCCCTTTTTGTTCTAGTTTTTCAAGATCCCACCCAAACGTTTTCATATAGCGCACAATATGGTCTCGACTGTCTAGTGTAGTAATAATCATGCTTTTCTCGTTAAACTTTAGTGCACCAAAATAAGCATACATACACCCAAATATGGTTTTTCCAGTACCGGGCCCTCCGGTTATAAGATAAATTGCGTTTAGTGGTAGACCTCCAGAAAACTCGTCAAAAGTTAGTATTCCTGTTTTAATTTTGGGCATTTCTTCCATCTTGATCCCCCAATGTGATTAATGCCGATATAAATAGCTTAGGTAAATTAAGACCCATTACATTATGCGATTAGCATAGAATACTATTTCTTAATTAATTAGCTTACTATATATATTAATTTTATTAAAAAATACAACTTTGTGCGAATATTACATAGAAAGGTTATCAATTTTATTAAACTTGTACTACATGAGTACAAGAATTTATTACAAATTGGTGGTGCGTGAACATATACATTCTACAAAAGCAAAATCAGAATACAATGACCAGAATCACATAATTGGAAAATGTAATTCTAGATGAAATGTTTTTTCGCTACAAGCAGAGAGTTTGTGAAAATCAGGCATAGAATTTATGGAACTTAAAACCAAAAATATCTTAATGGATTTGAAGTTGAACTAACATCCTGCATTAGCTGAGCGCGTTTTGTGGAGGCTCTAGTAATTAATGATAGAGAATAGTGGGAAAAAGGTGAAATGCGACATGAAAAATGTGTGTTTCAATTGTAAAGCTAATTCTATACTTGAAAATCCTGCAGGAGAACAGATATTCTATCATTGTATTTCTTGTGGTACAGATATCTTATGCAAAATGGCTATCGGACAACAGTTTGACAAGAAAACAAATAGAATGAAAGAAACATGCCCTAAATGTAGAGGCAAATTACTAATACTTCATTTTCCGCTCAATCTTGATGAGTTAAAAAAACTGAATTCGTGAAGTCATTTCATTCAAGAGCACAGAAAAATCAAAGATAAATCGTTAAGCCATCATACGCTGCTTTTACATTCTCAAATTTTTTCAAGTTCGATTCTAGTTGGTCGTGGGGAGCACATAAGTGAGATAAATGTATTAAATATGTTTCATTTGGTTTTACACGTTCGACAAATTCTAGGATATCTGGAAAAATCATGTGATTATTTCGAAATAGATTAAAATCAAAAATAAACTTTTTGAACCGCTTTATTGTATCGTCATTATTATCAATAAAACAATCTACTATGAGGATATCTGGATTCTTTGGATTGGTGATAAGTTCAAGACTTTTATTGGGAATATTAAGACCAGTATCTCCCGTAATAACTAATTTTTTATCATTTTCTGGTTTTTCAATTACATAACCCACTGGTCTAGTAGGACTAGTTGCGTGTAAGACTGGAAATGCTGTAAACTGAACTCCGCCATATTCGATGGGATGGAAAGGCAAGATTTCCCGATTTTTGTATCGAATGGATTTCATGATCCCACCCGAAGAAAGGATGTAATTAAGAGTTTCTTCTGTTCCAAAGATCTCTACTGTAGGTATACGTGTGCGATAGAAATCGCCAAAACCGCTTTGGTGATCGTAGTGTCCATGTGTAAAGAAAATTGCATCAATTCTGTCAATATTGCTTCGTATGAGTTGAGATCTTAGATCTGGTCCTGTGTCAATCAATATGTTTTTATTAGTGTCAAGTACTTCGATTAAAATCCCAAAACGCGTTCTTGAAAAAGGAATATCTCTTTTTCGAGCAGTTTTGCAGGTTTCGCAGTGGCAGTCCCACTTCGGTGTCCCAACTGAGTCCCCTGAACCTAAAATCGTAATTTTCAATGACACTCTTTAAAGCAACCTCATTTCGCTAGTTAAGTGCACAAAAAATCATTTTGCCATTTCAGTGAAAAAGTACTCAATGAGATTTTCCAAAGAAACAGGCTTTTGAGAACCACTGTTCATGTCTCTCACTGTCACTTCTAATTTCTTGGCTTCTTTTTCACCGATAATTATTACATAGGAGATATTTAACTTGTCTGCAAATTTTAATCCCGCTACTATTCCCTTTTCTTCAAGATTCAAAAGAACAGGAAAACCAGCACGTCTTAAGCGTATTGTAGTTTGAATGGCGAGATTTCTTTCTTCTTGAGTTAGATAAAGAACCAATATCCTAATTTCGGGGCTTGGAAACTCATAGTTTTGTTTTTCAAGTGCGAGATGACATCTATCAATACCTATTGCATAGCCAGTAGCAGGAACATCCTTTCCGCCAAATTCCGAGATTAATGTATCATATCGTCCGCCGCCGCCTAAAGCGGACGCACCCATTTCTGGAACGAACGCTTCAAAAACACTGGATGTATAATAGTCAATTCCTCGTACAATTCCTAAATCGATTGATATTTGTCCTGTGTATTGGTATCCATCAAGTACTTTGACAATTGCACACAGATTTTCAATTGCGGTTTTTACATCTTGACTTTCGACCAATTCTAGGAGTTGGTCAGTAACCTCTATTCCACCTTTAAGGTGTGGTAATAGACGGAATGCTTCCTTTAACTTATCTTGAAGGGGTAGCACCTCAAGTTCATGCTTTAAAGCATCAAGATTTCCCTTATCAATGTTTTTTCGCAATTCTGCGGCATCTGAAAGGCTGATGCCTGCTTCCTTCACCAACGCTTTAAATACTCCGACATGCCCCAAATTAATCCTAACATCTTTTAGACCTATATTCTGAAGTGCTTCAACAAGAATAGCTACAACTTCCGCATCAGCCTCAGGTGTATTAACTCCAAGTAATTCTACTCCCGCTTGCCAGAATTCTCTGTGTCGTCCACTTTGAGGTTCTTCATATCTGAATTGAGGTCCAATATAAAACAGTTTTATTGGTTTTGAATAATGTTGCATTTTGGTAGCAACCACTCGGCATACAGGATTGGTGTTTTCTGGACGTAACGCAAGCAAACGTCCCCCTTTATCTTCAAAAGTAAACATGCTTTCAATAAGTTCATCACCAGTGCCAAGTTTTAGCGCATCAAAGTATTCGAAGGTTGGAGTTCTTATCTCAGCATACCCCCAGCGCGTAAAAGTGTTTCTAAACCTCTCTTCGATAAGCACTCGTTCCGCACACTTTTCAGGTAGAAAATCCAATGTACCTCGTGGCGTCTGGTATTTCATAATCCTCGCCTCTAAACTCTTAAATCTTAAGTGCTTTCAACTAACCATAAATCAGTCTGTGAACTACCCCACCCTGACGGCTGGGGCTTCCTGCGAGTCCTCCTAACTCCCTACCGGGGGAGAAACTTTCGTTTTACAGTTGGCTGTGTGTCGCAGATTATCGAGAAATTCCCGATAGCCCGTCCACTTGGCATTCTGTGATAGGTAACGTTTCATCAGGATGATCGCACTATTTTTGTCCCTCTGTATCACGTTACCACAATCACAACTCATAACTCGTTGCCAGATTGGCATAAAGTGCAGTGTACCGCACACCCAGCATGCTTTAGTCGAGTTTCGTTCGTCAATTTCTATTGTCCTTTTACCTACTCGTTTGGACTTGTAGGTTAGAAAATGCACGAACCGTCCCAACGCCCCGCTGTTCTGCGTGGC
>Ga0114921_10000951_pt1 | contig 12706 bp, 13 predicted proteins | sample BentaG_FD_87016 | JGI IMG/M metagenome (GOLD analysis project Ga0114921, IMG submission 87016) | Deep subsurface microbial communities from South Atlantic Ocean to uncover new lineages of life (NeLLi) - Benguela_00093 metaG | ecosystem: Environmental > Aquatic > Marine > Oceanic > Sediment ...
GTGGTGATGCTTTGATGGCCAAGCATCTCTTGAACGGAGCGGATATCTGCCCCACCAATCAACAGATCGGTGGCAAATGAATGTCTCAAGGTGTGCGGACTCGCCTTTACTGGCAAAAAGCTCTGCTTGGCATATTTTGCGACAATTCTTTGGACAGACCTCGGGGTAAGCCGCATTTTGTCGCCACCTTTTGCTGAATCTTCCCTACCAGAATAGCGAATGAACAGTGGCTTGAAGTAATCATCACGCGATTGGAGGTAACGCCCAATCCACTCCGCCGCGGTGTCGGAAAGGAATACGACCCGCGGCTTGCTCCCTTTGCCGATTACACCCAGCTCCCTGCCCTCAAGGTCTATCTGGTCACGATTTAGCTGTGCCAACTCAGAGACTCTCAGACCAGTGCTAAATAGGGTTTCCAAAATCGCCCTATCTCTTAAGCCCGTAACCTCGGACGTATCTGGGCTGCTTACAAGTCTTTCCATCTCTTCAGAACCTAGAAATGTAACAGTCCTCGGGCTACTCTTAGGAAGCTCTATTTTATCCGGTGACAGTACAGGCATATCACGCTGAACCGAAAGATATCGCAAGAAAGCTCTCAAGGCAATAAGGTGGTAATTTTGAGTAACCTTTTTGAGCCGCGCGCCGTTCGCACCAGTGAACCGAGCTAGATACAACCTGTACCTTCTAACGAGTTCCAGGTCGATGTCCTGTGGTGTTGGCGATGATGAAGCTTCAGCAACCCATTCACTAAAGCGCTTCAAGTAGCGTTGATAAGCGCTGATGGTCAGGGAAGAGAAGTTTTTTTCAACCTCCAGGTACTCTATGAACTGTCGAATCGCCTCATCTAGGGTCATCAATCTCTCCTGAATGTCATGTCGCACAATATACCTTTTGCGACATTACCACCTCTCCCCCCTTTTGTCAAGCTGTTGACATAACTAAACTGACCGCAATAACACTAACCATCCTCCGACACCATATTTGCCTTGGGTTTCCGCCACGTCCTCAAGAAAATTGGACAAACGATTCGCGTTCCTGCGGTTTTACACCGGCTCCTTGCTCCAGCATGCTTACCATCGACTCCAGCAATTTCTCTATTCCCCATCCCTTGGCGGCCGAGATAATCAACATTCCCTGACTGCCCACCTGAAGCTGTTGCATAAGCTGATCTTCTTCCGGCCTGTCGCTCCCGAACAAGTCTATTTTATTAAGTATGGTAAGCCTTGGCTTATCGCCAACATTGAGCTCAGCCAGTGTGTCCTCTACCGTCTGACACTGCTCAGCCGCATTCTTGTGGGTTATATCCACCACATGGAGCAGTAAATCAGCTTCATATAATTCCTCGAGTGTCGCTCTAAAAGCAGCCACCACCGTATGAGGCAGCTTATGAATGAAGCCCACCGTGTCAGTTAGCAGTACAGGCTGGCTGTTAGGCAGGATTATGCGCCGGGTTACCGGGTCCAGGGTAGCAAACAGCTTATCCTCTACGAATACGTGAGCCTGGCTCAGAGTATTCAGCAACGTGCTTTTCCCGGCATTAGTGTAACCAACGAGGGATACAATAGGAATGCCACTCCTTTTGCGCTGTCTTCGGTACAGGGCGCGGTGCTTACGTACCTCCTCCAGCTCCCTTTTCAAACGATGAATCCTTTGCTGGACCAGGCGCCTATCAGTCTCTAGCTGTGTTTCCCCAGGTCCCCTGGTACCTATGCCGCCCCCAAGCCTTTCCAGGTGACTCCACTGCCCAGCCAGGCGGGGCAACAAGTACTCATTCTGAGCCAGCTCTACCTGCAGTTGCCCCTCACGAGTCTGGGCACGCCTGGCAAAGATGTCCAGGATCAAGGCAGTACGATCGATAACCTTAACCTGAAGGGCCTCCTCCAGATTGCTTTGTTGCGACGGGGAAAGCTCATCGTCGAAGATGGCTACGTTGTAGCCCGTCTCCTCCCTCAGGGCCACCAGTTCGTTTAGTTTGCCCTTGCCCAAATACCTGTGTGATGGCCTGTCCAGCCTCTGTACCAGCTCGCCTACCACTTCAACGTCAGCCGTCTCAGCCAGGCTTGCCAGCTCAGCTACGGAATCCTCTATCAGCCACCTGTCCTTGCGACGCTTTATCTCTACACCAACAAGGAAAGCCCGCTCTTTAGCCTCTTCGGTGGGATAGGTTCTATTGGGGATAGTGCCTCCTTTATGTCGGGTCTTTACGTCCGCTGCTATGTCATTATGTCAGTAAATTATGTCCGCTAGCCCCTCATTATGTCAACAATTCCAGGAACAAATGCTGTGTTATGTCACCTTGAAGGGCGCCATGCCGATAGACGGGCCAGTCCCTCGGCTATCTCAGCATCCGGAGTAGTCAGTGAGAGACGTATATACCCTTCCCCATACCTCCCATAGCCTGTACCGGGGGTAACCACTACCCCGACCTCTTCCAACAACCTGGTAGCGAATTCTGCCGAGGTGTAGCCTTCGGGAACTCCTGCCCATATATAAAGACTGGCTTTGGGTGGAGTGACCCGGAGACCCATCTCCCTTAGGACCTTGACCATTTCGTTGCGCCTTCGCTCGTAAATCGCATTATGCTCCCTGATACACTCTTGATCGCCTCGCAATGCCTCAATAGCAGCGTATTGGATAGCCTGGGGAATCCCTGAATCAAGATTCGACTTAACTCTCATTAGAGCGTCCCGCCACTGGGCATTACCTACTGCCATCCCTACCCGCCATCCTGTCATGTTAAAGCTCTTGGATAAAGAATGAAACTCCATACCGACGTCCTTGGCCCCTGGCACCTGTAGGAAGCTAACCGGTCTGTAGCCGTCGAAGGCAACCTCGGTGTAAGGAGCATCATGACAGACCACCAGGTCATACTTGTTGGCAAACTCGACCACCCTCTGGAAGAAGTCGATCCCAGCTACTGCCGCGGTGGGATTATTGGGGTAGTTCAGCCACATTAGCTTGGCACGATGAGCTACTTCAGGTGGTATTTGCTCCAGGTCAGGCAGAAAGTCACTTTCCTCAGTCAAAGGCATGTAATAGGGCTCACCACCAGCAAGCATGGTGCTGACAGAATAGACAGGGTAGGCTGGGTCAGGAACAAGAGCGATGTCCCCAGGATCAACGAAACAAAAGGCAGCATGCCCAATCCCCTCCTTGGAGCCGATAAGGGGCAATACCTCTGCATCGGGATCAAGGATCACGGCAAAGCGCTGCCCGTACCACTCAGCGATAGCCTGGCGAAACTCCGCTAGTCCATAGGTCTCGGGGTACCTGTGATTGGCCGGGTCTCTGGCTGCCTGGCACAGTCGCTGGATAATATGGTCGGGTGTAGGGATATCAGGGTCGCCTATGGCAAAGCTAATAACCTTCTCTCCTCTGGCCTTCTTCTCAGCAATCTTCTGAGAAATCTCTACAAACAGATAGGGCGGCAGTCCTTCAACGCGTTTGGAGACTCTCATCATCCCTCCAGCAATAAATGTTGATCCGGCCATTCACCGGTGAATACCAGCTCAGCCGTCCCGCTAAGATAGACCTCCCCTTCTCCGTCCCACATCACGTTTAACCGACCTCCCGGTAGTACCACGTCAACCTGACTACCTACATAACCATGCAACTGTGCTGCAACAGCCACAGCACAGGCACCACTGCCACAGGAAAGGGTCTCCCCTGCCCCCCTCTCCCACACCCGGGCTATTATCTCGCCGCGGGACACAACCCTGGCTATTTCAAAGTTCAAACGTTGCGGAAAGAGCTCGTGATGCTGCATGATGGGGCCCAACTCTGATAAGGGGAAATCAGCCAGGTCCTGGACAAAGCACACCCCGTGAGGATTTCCCATAGAAACAAAGGTCAATAGCAACTCTCGACCCCCTGCATTGACAGGATAGTCGACGACAGGTATTATGTCAACTGCCGCCACTATCGGGATCTCCTCAGGACGGAACATAGGCGTCCCCATATCCACCTGAAATCGACCATCAGAGTGTGGTTTGATCCTTTTGACACCAGCAGTCGTTTCAACGGTTAGCTCTTCATCCGCCTCGGCCAGACCACAGTCAATAACATATCTGGCCAAGCACCTCAAGCCATTGCCACAAACCTCAGCTTCCGAGCCGTCGGAGTTGAATATCCGCATACGGAAATCGGCCAACCTTGATTCCAACAGCAGTATCAGACCATCACCGCCAACACCAAAGCGACGCTGACACATGCTCCTGGCCAGCTTCTCCCAATTCCGCTCCACATTAGAGGCGTCTATCAATACAAAATCATTTCCTGTAGCTTGTAGCTTGGCGAAGTTCATACCGTACCTCAGCCCATCAGTGTACGAACCGATTGTAGCAGGAGCATACTGGACAGGCAAGTGAACCGGGTACACACAGAATCAGCTGAGTATACCCGTTACCTAAAGGAAATAAGGGAAAATGCTTAAACAAGGACAATACGGAATGGATAAACAATGCATAAACATCAATGTCCCTGGCCTAAACGTTTTGTAAAAGAACTGATTTACTTCAGCTGCCCGAACACCAGTTAATGATGCGCACAAACCCCTTGACAAAGCGCAAGAGTAGTGTTAAACCTACTGTATAACATAGATGGAGGACAACAATATGAAAGCTGAACTACCGACCAAAGACATCCTGGACTTTGCCAATGAGAAGCTAGTGGAGAAATCTCTCCAACCAGTCACGCGGCGGACTCTCGACTACTGGATATCTATCGGGCTAATAGACCATCCCAAGAGGAAAGGCAGGGCGGGCCGCGGCCTCTTCCCGGACTCTGCTAAGCTTCGTGTGGTATGCATCAGAGAATTGCAGGAACGTTTCAATTTCACGCTGGCTGACATCCGTGCCTCGGTGGCCAATGAGTCCAGATTAGAAGACGTCCTCAACCTGATGACCGAAGTCGAGGAGACCTACGGGCGCCCTGTGGTACCCTATGCTCGCCCATATGCCTGTTCTCACCGTGTCGGTGGTACTGAGGTCAGAGACGAGGCCGCCGACTTCTACATCGCTCACCGCGTAGCAGAGGGAGATGAAGAGCTTGGCATAGATGAGGTAACCGCGCTGGTGGGAATAGATAGCCAATCAGTCTTGGATATGGCCCGCAGCCATGAGTTACCCTGTCACGGCAGCCTGCGGCTGAGATTTCTCAGAAGTGAAATCGGCGAGTGGAGAACGAAGAGTTCTTCTCCTGGCCCTACTGTGTTTACCGACGTCATGAAGCAACTAATCGACCTCACTAATGAGCTGCGCCGCATCGACAGCCTCGACAGCGTTCCTGAGAAGTCCCGCGAATGGCTGACGTATTGGATTGACGCAGTGGATGGCGAGTTATGGCGGCTCAGACGTCTTTGTCATGAAGCGGGAATGAGGGAGAAGAACATGAGTTCGGAACTGAAAACATAGTCATGGCTATAGCTTGCAATTACGCGGGCATGATTCAGCGAAGGACATCCTTAGTTGCTTTTGCCTAGCTGTGACCTTAGATAGACCTCCATAAACTCGTCCAGGTCTCCATCCAAAACCGCAGTAGTGTTGCCGGTTTCGTGGTCAGTGCGGTGGTCCTTCACCATCCTATAGGGATGGAGGACATAGCTTCGGATCTGGTTGCCCCAACCGGCGCTGAGGTGCTGGCCTTTAAGCTTGGCCCTTTCCTCGGCTTCCTTAGCTCGCTCTAGATCCAGGAGCCGAGCCTGGAGGACTTTGAGGGCTACCTCCTTATTCTGGTATTGTGAACGCTGGCTCTGGCAAGAAGCCGTCAGACCGGTAGGAACATGGGTAATGCGAACCGCGGAACTGGTTTTCTGCATGTGCTGCCCACCTGGGCCACTAGACCTGAAAGCTTCTATCTTCAGGTCGTCGGGATTGATGCTTACCTCCACAGCCTGGCCCACTTCAGGTAGAACCTCCACCAGTGCAAAAGAGGTGTGTCGCGCATGGTCAGCATCAAAGGGCGAAAGGCGGACAAGCCGGTGTACACCGTGTTCCGACCTGAGGTAGCCGTAGGCATAATTCCCCTTGACCTCCAGCATAGCACTCTTTATGCCTGCCTCTTCCCCAGGGGATGTGTCCCATAACTCGGCACGATAACCTCGCTTCTCCGCCCACCTCATATACATTCTGAGCAGCATCTCTGCCCAGTCCTGCGACTCGGTACCCCCGGCACCCGCATGAACAGCCAGAATCGCATCCGTCTTGTCATATTCGCCACTGAGAAGTAGTTGAAAATCAAGCCTATCCAGTTGGGAAGAGACCTGGTCGATTTCAGAGCGGATCTCCTGCTCTAAGGATACATCCCCCTCCTGAACGGAAAGGTCGACCAGCTCGGCTAGTTCGTTGACTTTCTGTTCCAGCTTCTGCCAGCTTTCTGTTTCCTCTTTCAGGGCACTGAGCTGACGCATGACCTTATTGGCACTGGTTGGGTCTTGCCAAAACTCGGGCTGGCTAGATTTCTTCTCTAGCTCGGCAATCCGTTTTTCCTTGCTGGAGATGTCAAAGATGCACCATCATAGCAGAGATTCGGTTTCTTAGATCCTCCAGCTTTTCCTTCTCACTTTGCATTTCCGATCCACCTCACTTCAAATAGGTAACAACCAGGTTTCTAGAAGAGCTTGTCTTGCTCTGCCGCTGGCTCCTTGCTTGGCAGACGTCCGGAGGCGGCCAGATGAGCCAGGCGACTTGGCTCGGGCAGACGATAGCCTCGACAGCACTTCATTACCCATGACAGGGCCGAGGACAGGTCCACCTTGTGTCCAATGGAGATATAAACTGGCTTCACCCCTGCTCTGGTACGCAGTGCCGCGCCAATAACCTCCCCATTGTCTCTTATCTCGGCAAAGCTGCCTGGAGTTTCCCCTACCGTCTCATGTGTTCCGCAAAGGATAGACTTAGCGCAGCCAACGGTAGGTGTATCCAGCAGCAGTCCAAGATGAGAAGCAAGACCGAACCGCCTCGGGTGCGCAATTCCCTGACCATCTACCACGACTAAATCCGGAGTCGTGCTTAGCCGTTCACAGGCGGCAAGAATTAAGGGCGCTTCGCGAAAGGACAGAAGGCCGGGCACGTAAGGAAAGTCGAGTCTTTGCTCTGTCACTTTTATCTCTACTGCTGCCATATCAGGGTAGGACAGGACTACTACAGCCCCAACGGCCGTCCCGCGGCTGCCCTGGGCGGAGATATCCACCCCGGCAACAAACTTCGGCAGGGCGAGTTCCTCGCTGCTGGAGACCAGACCCGCCAGCCTTCTCTGTATGGCTAGCGCTTCTGATGGGGAAACGTGCCATGGGTGTAGCTGCTTGACCTGCACCGCTTGATTATAGTCACTGGGCGGTATTCTAGCAACCTGGAGGGGCCGGGGCTTTATGGTCGCTATGTTACGTCAACAAGCAGTACGCTCGCAGGATAAACAGTCATGGCGGGAGTTCTTGTACCATGAGGGGTAAGGTTGCCATACCCTTCTCTTAGTCGCGTGGACTACGTGCCATCGTTTCGGATGAACCTGAAGTCTCCGAAGGTCTCCTGAGGTCGCCAGAGGGTCGCCTAAGGCGACACCGACCCTGGCGGCCGACTCGCCGTGGCGAGGTCCATCCCTACATTGAAGGAGTATCGTTGGTTTGCCCAAAGCAAGGCGCTGCAAAATGCACACCCCTCGAAACCGCTTCCGGATGCTTCTCACCGTGTAGGGAACGACCTTTAGGTCGTTCCGCCGCTGCTGACAGCCACTAAACAATTATGGCAACTTCAGCTCTAATTGGCCTTCTTTGGCCGGTTTGGCGGGGTGGAAATACTTGACGTTCTCGCCCCATAACTTCAGCCATCGCTCTTGCTGTTCCTCGGTCCAGTTGCTGCTGATCTGTAAGAGGTCCGCGAGTAATACCCTTAGACTGGGATGCAAGTCGTATTCCAGCCTCATATGCTGAGTCGGCTTATCTGGAGGTAGCTCCTCTTCAGTCAGCCGTCGCCTGGTAGGTCGAGTCCGCTTCTTGGCTTCATTTGTCCTCTTCGCGGTCCTGGTTTTCTTCGTTATGTGGGGCGATAGTGCAACGTCACAATACTCGGTGGCATGAATGAAGAATGCCAGCGCCTTGCGCAGGGTTTCGCCACTGATAGAGTAGGTGCGAAAACCTTCTTCCAATTGCCCCGGGGTTGCCTTTTCCAAATCAAGGCCCTGAACTGCACCCGCATAGCATTTCAACAACTGGTCACGAATAATTGCCTTACGTTCATCTGGTTTTTTCGCCATCTCTTGCAGTTTGGGCTGCGGTCGATTACTGTCATCAATTAGGCCCAGAAAACGCAGAGTGCTCATAAGCTGGGGCCCAGTTGCACCTGATAGTCTTTCACCCCAGAAGCTCCGATCAAGCCTGTCTGGTATAACGATCTCATGTAGCCATTCCAGGAAGTTCAAGAAGGTGCGGAAAGACACATAAGGGGGTTTGGCCGATCTACCGTTTTGTGCCATGAGTCTATCTCCCCTTTTTTGGTATCAGTCTCCCAGTGGTATCATAGCATACCATACCATAGGCCATGCCGGTAGCGCCATCCGCAGGGCAAGAGCACCGAGGAATATCTAACGCTGCATGGCTGATTCGCCATCTTCTACCATGATCTTACCCTCTCTTCTTATGGCATCACTTTGTCAATGGCATTATACCATACCACATGCCACAATGGTGATACCAGCATGGGACAAAACTTTGGGCATGGGTTTTGGCTTCGGTATACTTTAGGTACTGCGAAATCCTCTGTTGAACAAACTATAAATGCTTAGCGAGGTGGTCACAGTGGTAATAGAGACGAAAGAAAACGATATGACCCAGTTTTTACAGGATCATGCAGATACAGGGCTGAAACTTGATCTACTGCGCTTCTGGAGGAAATACCCTTACGCCAGATTCACCTGCGGTATTATAGCTCGTGCTGTGGACTGCAGGAGAAGAGTAGATGTGGAGGAAGCCCTGGAATGCTTCGTCAGAGCTGAGTTACTTGAGGAGCATACCCGGGAAGGATTACGTCTGTACTGCCTTACAAATGACCCTTTGAAGCGGCAGGGAGTTTTTGACTGGGTCACAAATTGAGGCAATCTCCAACCTTTTGCAGAAAGGCATGGGTGCCAGGACTGACGGCACTCTGACGGTGGTCAGATAGGGGGTAGTTTATGCAGTTTAGCCAGCAGACTTACTGCCAGACATGTGAACAACAAGACAGGGTGGTTATCCCGCCAAACAGGATAATCTGGAGTATATGTGAGGATGACATTCTGGCGGTAGCTCGTGATAAGGGCATTCAACTGACTGAACGGCAACTGGATGATGTCGCCAGATATGTTGAGGGCGGGCTCAGCGCTGTCTGTAATTGGTTCATGCTGGTAGAGATGGCATTGAATGAGGCCGTCAGACCAGGGTGCCCAAAGGCTACCGAAACCCAGAAAGCGATGGCTAGCAAATGAGAACACGCAATGTAGCAATGTCTCTGGTTGTGGCCTTTGCAGCGTTACCGGAGCCTGTGACCAGTGTGATGGCGGTGATGTTTATCTGCGTCTGGTGCCTGTTGCAGCGGAAACGACGCAAAGCCCTCAAACTCCTTGGTGACAACATCGAGGTGATAGAGACCTGAAACTATATCTACAGCGGAACTCAAGCATTCTTGAAGTAAACGAGGAGGATCCGAAAACAATGACAAGCTTTAGGACAGGCGATAGAGTCAAGGTGAAAGAGCAAGCTTCTTCGCGACACCACGGCCGCATAGGGACGGTAGTTCGCACCGAGATCCGTGGACTCGCTGTTACATATCAGCTTTCCTTCGATCAGACTCAAGTTCTTCCAACTACAGACAATAGATTCTTTGAATATGACCTCGAAGGTGTAGCTAGCCACTAGCTCCTCGGCGAACCCATCACTACCATTCCGTGGCCAGAATGGGAGAAGATATCGGCAAAGATGGCGAGTCTACCACAGTAATCCATACCCCCGTTCTTCTCCGGGAATGTATCGACCTTCTGAACATTCGGCCTGGAGGGTGTTACGTTGATTGTACTGTGGGAACAGCCGGTCATGCCATCGCTTTTCTGGAGAGAAGCTCTCCAGGGGGCCGGCTTTTGGGCATAGACAGTGATCCCAAAGCAATTGAGATAGCCAGGGACAGACTTAAACCATATGGCGAAAACGCTGTCTTGGCTAATGAGAACTTCAGAAACTTGCAAGACATCTGCGCCAGATACAGTTTCCATGCGGTGGACGCTATCCTGTTTGACTTGGGAATGTCCTCGCTGCAGCTAGACGACTCTAATCGAGGGTTCAGCTTCAGATTTGACGCGCCACTTGATATGCGCTTTAGCCCAACACAACCGACAACAGCAGCTAGTATTGTAAACGAACTTCCGGAGGCTGAACTTGCTGCCCTTCTTAAGGAGTATGGCGAGGAACGCCGGAGCCGCCTGATAGCGAGAAAGATCGTCGCTAGCCGTCCGGTGAACACCACTCTTGAGCTGGTTGACGTGGTAAAGCAGGTGGTGGGGAGAAGCGGCAGGCTTCATCCAGCCACCAGGACCTTTCAAGCACTGCGCATTGCCGTTAATCAAGAACTGACAAACCTAGAAGAAGCCTTGAAACAAACCATTGACCTCCTGACGCCCGGAGGCAGGCTGGCCGTGATCAGTTATCATTCTTTGGAAGACCGCCTGGTCAAGAGGTTTATGCATCAAGAATCGAAGGGTTGCCTCTGCCCTCCAAATGTACCGGTGTGCATCTGTGGGCATACTGCCACTCTAAAGCTCGTCAACCGGAAGGCTATCATGCCTTCATCTGCCGAAAGGGAAGCCAATCCACGCAGTCGCAGTGCCAAACTCAGGGTTGCAGAACGCCTGTAGTCGGCATTGTGCCTGTCGCTACTATATACCTATATATACATATATAATATGTATATCCCTCACGGACCAGATTGCTGGGCCTCCAGGTCAGTCAGCATATTGAGGACAGTCTGTATCACCGGCTTTGACACGGCCAAATACCGCTGCCAACTGCCTCTTCAACGACTGCTCCGGTTTGACACCTCAACGCACCAAGCTTGGTTTCACCACGAAGCAGAAGGGGAGGTGCTGCGTGAGAACAGCAAAAGGCAGTACCGCTGCCGGCTGTGTGGTGGATATATAAGCGTGACCGTTGCACACTATCAGAGAAGCGGGTGGTTCATCTGGTTATGCTGCCGGTGGATCACAGTGATGAGCAGGGGCAGGCCTCAAATAGGGCGACCAGCTAACCCGTCAGTAGGTAATGCGACCAGCCAACCTATCGGCAAGGCTGGCAACCACTTTTCTAAACAGCCACACCACCAGTTTCCTCCCACATATCGGCTTATTGGCCTACTCGCAGATCCTTACTGTGAATAATTCATGATTTTCCGTTCCGATTTGGGAACAATTTGTGAGTTTTGCATGGTACCATGGGGGCTTAAACAGCAAAGAGCGGAGGGTAAATTATGCGCAGGTTACTGTTTTGGGGTTTTACAACCACACAAACTGGGTGGGGTGACCGTCGGTGAGACAACACCTCAATGCTGCCATCATTTTGAGCCCGCTGAAATGCAGAAGTTCGGCGAATCTTTTTTTGGAGGTAGAAAATGTCAAAGGTATCGCAAGGTAACTGGTTCAAATTCGTATCCCCCGTACTAATCATGGCAATATTATTAAGTGCCATAGCTGTTTTCCCTTCCCCTCTTTTAGCAGCTACCAACCCCGTACTTGTAGACGCCGGAACCGGGGGCCCCTATTTACTCGGAGAGTGGCTTGAATTCAATGGGAGCGTCACTGATGACGGGTCAGTTACCACAGTCAAGCTTAAGGTAACTGGGACCCAGGCCTTCACCAGCGCGGCCCTGCCTCTTACGGACGGCACCACGACTTATGATAGTGATGAAGACGGTGCTATTGATCTTATCGTCACTGTTGATACCACTACTACACCGGGGACTATCCTTTACAACATCCTATGGCAGCCGCCCTATATGCTCGCCACGTATGACGCCGAGCTGCCGGAGGCTGACTTTGCCTGGGATGTTCCCGCAGAGACCGGAGTGGCTAGCAACACCAAGCCCCAGGGGCTAACCTCCGACGGTACCAATCTCTTCCTTCTGGTGGACGGCGATACCACCGACATCATTATCTTGACGGATACCGACGGCAACGTGACTACTTCCTTCAATGCCCCTAACAGCAAGACTCGCTCCATCGTCTACCATAACGACTACCTCTATGTCTATGCTGATGACTATACGCAGACCACTGCGGTAACCGGCGAGACGCCGATGTACGACGAATGGGCCTGGGATTACAAATACAGGCTCGCAATCGACAACGACTGGGATAAGCAGATGGTGGAAGGCACTCTGGTGGTGACAGCCGATGGTGTGCCGGTAACACCGACCGCGATAGACCTCAACGGAAGATTTGATCTGCCAGAGTTCACCCCCTGGGATGCTCAAAAGGTGCAGGGCCCCACGGTGGTTAAAGTGGGCAGCACCTATCATATGTGGTACTACTCGGATGGAGAGGGCAGTGATCAGATAGGACATGCCACCTCTTCCAACGGTACAAGCTGGACAAAGGACGCCGATAACCCCCTTCTTTCAGGCACCGCAGGTGAGTGGGATGCTTCAGGAGTTTCGAACCCCAGCGTGGTCTATGACGACGACACCAGCACCTATCA
>Ga0114921_10000952_pt1 | contig 12691 bp, 8 predicted proteins | sample BentaG_FD_87016 | JGI IMG/M metagenome (GOLD analysis project Ga0114921, IMG submission 87016) | Deep subsurface microbial communities from South Atlantic Ocean to uncover new lineages of life (NeLLi) - Benguela_00093 metaG | ecosystem: Environmental > Aquatic > Marine > Oceanic > Sediment ...
AGCAACAATTAATAGAGACAATTGGTTTTGTAATTTTTGTTTATGATAAATTTGGATTTAAAGAATATAAAATTGAACTTTCAACTCGACCAGATGATTATATGGGAGAACTTGATATATGGGAAAAGGCAGAGGGAGTATTAAAGGATGCATTAAAACATAAAGGAGTTTACTATACAATAAATCCTGGTGAAGGAGCATTCTATGGACCTAAGATAGATTTTCATATCCTTGATAGTCTAGGAAGGTTCTGGCAGTGTGGAACTATTCAGCTTGATTTCGCCATGCCTGAAGCTTTTGAACTACACTATACAGGAAAAGATAATGCAAAGCATCAACCAGTTATGATTCATCGTACAATATTAGGAAGTATAGAAAGATTCTTAGGTATATTAGTTGAACATTATGGGGGAGCTTTTCCAATCTGGCTTGCTCCTGTTCAAGTAATATTAATTCCAATTACCGATATACATAAGGATTTTTCCTTAAAAGTTATGGATTCTTTAAAGAAAATAGGAGTGAGAGTAAATTTGGATGATAGAATGGAAACTGTTAGTAAAAAGGTAAGGGATGCACAAGTTTTAAAAATTCCATATATGTTAATTGTTGGAGATAAGGAGGTTAGAACAAATTGTGTGGCAGTAAGATGCAGGTCTGAACTAGATTTGGGACCAATTCCAGTAGAAAAATTTATAAAAGATATTAATTTAGAGATAAAAAACAGATATATAAAAAGTGAAATTTGTGATAATAAAAAATAAATCAGAAAAATCAATTTTAGTAGACAAAAATAAAAAATATATGTATAATACCTACAATTTTATATTTAACAAGCAGAGGCAATAGTCTTCTCACCAAACAATGCACATATGTTATTAGTTTGGTAGTTAAAAAAGGCGGCTTCTGCCGCCATTTTTAGTATTAAAAATAGATAACTGATGGAGGTAAAAACATTAGTAAATCTTCAAAGAAAATGAAATTTCCAAAAGTAAATGAGGAAATAAGAGCAGAAGTTGTTAGATTAATAGCACCAGATGGTGAGCAACTAGGAATTGTATCATTAAAACAAGCTATAGATACAGCATATAAAATGGACTTGGACTTATTAGAAGTTGCATCAAAAGCGGAACCCCCAGTTTGTAAAATAATGGATTTTGGTAAGTATAAATATAAGCAAGAATTGATGAAAAAGAAAGCCAAGAAGAAGCAGACACAGATAGTGATTAAAGAAATTAAGCTGAAGCCTAAAATTAATGACCACGATTTGAGAACAAAGATAAGACATATTGAAAAATTCCTTAAAAATGGTTCTAAGGTAAAGGTAAGTGTAATATTTAGAGGAAGAGAGTTAGCATACACTGATAAGGGTTGGGACTTATTAAATAGATTAGCTATTGAAGTAAGTGATTTAGGAGAAGTTGAATCTTCTCCTGTCATAGATGGTAGAAATATGGTGATGTTGCTAACTCCTATTAAAAAAAGAAAAAGGGAGAAAAAAGTTGCCAAAAATGAAAACTCATAAGGGGTCTGCCAAGAGATTTAAGATTACTGGCAGTAAAAAAATTGTGCATAGAAGTCCTACGATGAGCAAGAAATTGTCGAAGAAAACACCTTCGAGAAAAAGACGTTTAAAAAGAGAAAAGGTTCTAAGTAAGGCTGATACTAAAATAGTCAAAAAGAAATTAGGTATATAAATTTTTATATATTTTATGGAGTTAAAATGACCAGGGTAAAAAGAGGCGTTCTAAAACACAAAAAGAAAAAAAAGATACTAAAACTTGCAAAGGGATATAGAGGGTCAAAAAGTAAAAAATATCGGGTAGCAAAGACTCAGGTTTTAAGATCTATGAAATATGAATATAGAGATAGGAAAAATAAAAAAAGGGAATTTCGAAAATTATGGATTATGAGAATTAATGCAGCGGTTAGAAAAAACGGATTGAATTATTCAAAATTTATAAATGGTTTAAAACTTGCTGATATAGATATAAATAGAAAGGTTCTGTCTGAAATGGCTATTAATAATCCAGATGCTTTTTCAAAACTCATTGAAATTGCAAAATCAAAAATTTTAGTGTAATTTCTAAATAATTAGAATATTTTTTTAATTAAAATATAATTAAAGTAAGGCTTTTAGGATTTTTTTAAAAAATGCAAATAATTGAAAAAAGGCTATGAAAAAGAGAGTAAGTAAAAAGTTACTTTTCAGAGAATAAGGATTTTAGCTGAGAGTCCTTTAAGATATTTTTTACTGAAGTTCACTTTGGAGCTTCTAATTTGAAAACTTTAAGAAGTAAGTAGAGTTAGACGTTTAACTGCGTTAAAGTTAAGTGCTTAGCACTGAGTGGGTAAATTTTTAACCAACTTAGGTGGTACCACGGAGAAAAACCCTTCGTCCTAAGGCGAAGGGATTTTTTATGAAATAATTATTTTTATGAGGGAGGAAATTTTAAAAAAAATCCTATAAAGGGAGATGAGTTAAGAAAATTAAATTTTCTCTCTGTAATATCTTTTATCATAAAAGCGAAATAAAATTGAAGAAAGTTTTGATTTTAATTGCAAAGGGCATATAGTGGGTTTTAAAATATTAAGATGGAGGTGAGTTGGTATATATAAGATGAATTCTTAAAAGTTTTTAAAAACAAAACATTTTTATATAATGTGGATTCATCAATTTATATATACATTACGAAAATGATTGAAAAAAATTATGTAAGATATTTAAAAGATATAGAAAAATATTTAGCAGAAAGCTTAAATAAAGTTAAGAAGTCTTCAACAATAGAAGAACTTGAGAAAATATATTATCACTATTTAGGAAGAAAAGGTAAAATAACTGATATTTTGAGATTACTTACTTCATTGCCAGAGGATAAAAAACCTTTAGTTGGTAAAATGGCAAATGAAGCACAAAAAAAGATAGAGAAAAAAATTAATGAGAAAAGAGACTATTTAAAGGAAAAAGAAATAGAAGATATTCTTAAAGAGAAGATAGATATAACTCTTCCTGGAAGACAACTACAATCAGGAAAACTTCATTTAATAACTCAAACTATAAATGAAATAACCAATATTTTTATTTCAATGGGTTATTTAGTAGCCGAAGGACCAGAAGTTGAATCAGATTATTATAATTTTGAAGCATTAAATATACCACCAGACCATCCAGCAAGGACTTTACAGGATACACTTTTTATTACTGATAAAATGCCATTAAGAACTCATACATCACCTGTTCAGATAAGATTTATGGAAAGAAATAAACCACCGATATATATTATTTCACCTGGTAGGGTATATAGAAGAGACAATATAGATCCAACTCACTCTTCAATGTTTACCCAAATTGAAGGACTTGTGGTTGATAGAGGTATTTCAATGGCTCATTTAAAAGCAACTTTAGAAGTTTTTGCTAAAAAAGTATTTGGTGAAGGAACCAAAGTGAAGTTCCTTCCTAGTTATTTTCCTTATACAGAACCAAGTGCTGAAGTGCTGGTTCAGTGTCAAGAATGTATGGGGAAAGGTTGCTCAGTTTGTAAAAGAAGTGGATGGATTGAGATTTTGGGCTCAGGGATGGTTCACCCTTATGTTTTAGAGAATGTAGGGATTGATTCAGAAGAGTTTACCAGTTTTGCTTTTGGAATGGGTGTAGAAAGAATCGCCATGCTTAAATATAAGATAAATGACATGAGATTATTTTTTGAAAATGATCTAAGATTTTTAAATCAATTTTAGTTATCAAAATAAAAATTTAATAAATATATAAGTCACAAAATAGGAGTTTGAATTGAAAGTACCTTATAAATGGTTAAAAAAATATGTAGATTTTGATTTATCACCCAAGGAACTTGCTAATGCATTAAATATATCAGGAACAAGGGTTGAAACATTAACTTTACATAAAGTATCATTTAGTAATATTTTAGTCGGAAAGATTTTAAAAATAGAATCTCATCCTGAAAGTGAAAAATTACTTTTATGTAAAGTGGATACAGGAAAAGAGATTCTATCTATTGTTTGTGGTGCCCATAACATTAAAGAAGGGAATTTAGTACCTGTTGCAACTGTCGGTTCAGAAATAAAAGATAATAAAATCTATGAAAAAGAGGTAAAAGATGAAATTTCACAGGGAATGTTGTGCTCTCCAGCTGAGCTGGACTTGGGTGAAGAGGAAAATATAATACTGATCCTGGATAAAACATTTGAAATAGGTCAAGATTTAGCAGAAATATTGGGAATAAATGATTATATATATGATTTTGAAATAACTCCAATTAGACCGGATTGTTTTGGATTAATAGGAGTAGCTCGAGAAGTTGCTGCATTTTCAAATAGTTCAATAAAAATTCCAAAGGTTATTTTGGAAGAAACAGAGCCTAAAATGAGGGACATTGTGCAAGTTGTTGTTGAAAATAAAGAGCTCTGCCCAAGGTACAGTGCTAAAGTAGTTGATAATATTGAAATGAAAAAATCTCCTCTTTGGATTCAGGCTATCCTTAAGTTAATTGGAATACGGTCAATAAATTGCCTAGCTGATATTTCTAATTTTGTAATGTGGGAAACTGGTCAACCTCTTCATATTTTTGATTATGAAAAAATTGGTGGAAAAAAGGTTGTAGTTAGAATAGTAAAAGAAAGAGAAAAGATACTTAATTTAGATGGAAAATTAAGGGATTTAGATCCATCAATGTTAGTAATTGCTGATGAAAAGGACCCTATAGCTATTGCTGGAATAATGGGAGGACTTGAATCTGAGGTTAATTTATCAACTAAGAAAGTATTAATAGAATCTGCTAATTTTAATCAAGCTTCCATTATGAAAACTTCCAAGAAACTAAAACTTAGAACTGAAGCTTCAAATAGATTCGAGAAAGGATTAGATCCCAATTCAACTATTTTTGCATTAAATAGATGTGCTCAACTAATAAAAGATTATGCAACTGGAGATATTATTGGAGGTTTGATAGACATATATCCTGATCCAGTATCTTCATGGACTGTAAAACTCAGACCAGAGAGAGCCAATAAGATTATTGGAGTGGATATTAAGAGAGAAAGGATGGAGGAAATACTCAACTCTCTACAATTAAAGATTTTAGGAGTAGAGGGGGAAGATAGAAAAGAAATAAGAGTGGAAATTCCAACTTTCAGAACTGATCTAAGAAAAGAAATAGATTTAATAGAGGAAATTGCTCGAATGTATAGCTTTGATAATATTCCAGCAGTTTTACCAGTGCATAGTCAGAAGGGTGGACTAAGTCGAAATCAGATTATTATTAAAAATATAAAAAAAGCAATAATATCACAAGGTTTTTATGAGGTTTTTAATCTTTCATTTGATCATCCAAGAAGTTTTGATCTACTTTGCTTGGATGAAAAGGATGAATTAAGGAATTTCATAAGACTTCAGAATCCAATTACAAAGGAACATACAATAATGAGAACAACTCTTATCACAGGTCTTTTAAATAGCATAAAGACAAATCTGATGAAAGGCGAGACGAGTATTCATATATTTGAAATAGCAAAGATATTCAAGCCAAAGGAAAATCAATTTCTTCCAGATGAACCTCTACACTTAGGAGTAGCAGCATCTGGTTTGTTAAAAAAATCTCATTGGCTTGAAAAAGTTGAGGAAGTTGATTTTTATTTAATGAAAGGATTATTGGAAAGGATTTGTGAATTACTTCACATTAAAAATTTAAAAATATTACCACTTACTCATCCTAGTTTTCATCCAGGAAAAAACGCAAGAATATTTATGAGTAATAGAGAATTAGGAATATTAGGACAAATACATCCAGTAGTACAAAATAATTTTCAAATAGATATACCTGTTTATGTAATGGAATTAGACTGTGATATTTTGATAGAAGAAAGTCAAAAGCATGCATATTTTAGAGAAATAATAAAGCATCCAAAAAGTATGATTGATTTAGCTATTGTAGTTGATGAAACGGTTAGTTGGTCTCAAATATCAAATGTAGTGAAGGAAGCTGGTGGAAATAAGCTGGAAGAGTTAGGACTATTTGATTTATATAGAGGAGTACATATAGAAAAAGGAAAGAAAAGCATGGCTTTTAGATTATCTCTTAGAGATCCAAAAGGTACATTAACTGATAGGGAGATAAATATAATTATAGATAAAATTTTAAAAAATCTAAAAATTAAATTAGATGCAAAACTAAGAGAATAAAACTATTTAATCCTAATTATTAATTTTAATAAAATATTAAATTTTTTTAAGAATATATAAATAAGGAGAAATATGTTAAAAAAGGGTAAAGACTTTCTTACTTTACTTAATATTGCTGATGAGGAATTAAGCAAAATTTTATATTTAACCGAAAAAGTGAAAAAAAAAGATATCTCTCAATATAAGAATATTCTTTCTGGAAAAAATATCGGGATGATTTTTGAGAAACCATCTACTAGAACCAGAGTTTCTTTTGAAGTGGCAATCAATGAATTGGATGGAAAATCATTATATCTTAGTTCAAGAGATTTACAGCTTAAAAGAGGTGAAACCATATCTGATACTGCAAAAACACTTTCAAGGTATTTAGATGGAATTGTTATAAGAGTATATTCTCATTCGGATGTTGAAGAGTTAGCAAAAAATGCATCTGTTCCAGTTATAAATGCACTAACAGATATGTATCACCCCTGTCAGGGTATTGCAGATATATTTACCATTAAAGAGAAAAAGGGAAGAGTTAAAAATATAAAGATTGGTTATTTTGGAGATGGTAATAATGTCTGTCACTCTTTAATGTTGAGCAGTGTAATGTCCAGAGCTGATATTATTATTGCATGCCCTCATGGATATGAACCGGAAGCAAATACTTTTAAAGTTGCAAAGGAAATTGCTGATAAGAACAGATGTAAATTAACGATAACTCATGATCCAAAAATTGCAGCATTAAATAGTGATGTAATATATACGGATGTATGGGTAAGTATGGGGCATGAGGAAAGCAAAAAAGAAAGAGAAAAGGTTTTTTTACCATTTCAAGTAAATTCTAATACAATGTCTATTGCTAAAGATGATGCTATTTTCATGCACTGTTTACCTGCTCATAGAGGAGAAGAAGTTATATCAGAGATTATTGACGGTGAAAGCTCAGTTGTATTTGATCAGGCAGAAAATAGACTTCATACTCAAATAGCTCTTCTCATTTATATGTGGTCATAACCAATAAACTATTAGTACATTTGTTATATGGTCTAATTTAATCACTTCTTAAACACTTGGTTTCTAATAAAAAATGATTCTATTTTTATATTATTCTTGTACATATATGGTAATAGTTGAATTATATTCAACATAAGTCATTGGATCTGGTTCCTGTGCATATACTACAGATGGGTCAACAGGTATGGTAGAAGTACCATATTGGATATCTACAATAAATCCTTCCATTTCTAATTTATTCTTAGCTTCCTCCTCTATTAATCCAATAACATTTGGAACTTCAACTCCCTTGCTTACTTCCAGGTAAATCTCACTTTCATAGTTCGCCCATTGTTCAGGTGCTGGATTCTGTGCAATAATAGTTCCAGTTTTTTCCTGACTTGGAATCTCATTTACTACTATATTTAAAAATCCTACTTGTTGCAGAATATTTTGTGCTTCATCTAAATTTAAACCTATAACATTTGGAACCTGTCCTTCATCAGGATTTGGACCTTGACTAACTATTATATTTATTTCATGCTCTAATAGAATTACTTCTCCTGGATTTGGTGTTTGACTGAAAACAGTTGTACTTTCTACTTCATTATTATATTCATAAATAGAAATAATATTTATAAAACCTAAAGATTGAAGCTTTTCTAATGCTTCATATTCTGAAAGACCAATAAGGTCAGGCATCATCTTTTCTTCAGGACCTTTGCTAATAAAAATCATAACTTTTGGTATCTCGCCATTAACAGAAACTGCCAATTCATTTTGTGCTGGTTCGTGTTTGAAGACTTTTCCTTTTGGATAATCTGGATTGAATTCCTCAATTATCTCAACATTTGTTAGTTTCAGGGAATCTAAGATTTTTATGACTTCATTTTTGCTCAAACCTATTAGATTGGGCATAGAAATTTGATTATGTTTATCACAATATGTTTTTGGTTCTGTACCTTCTACAAATAAGGAAAATTGTCTTTCGATATCTGGACAGAATGGTCCTGGTATTAACCCAGAATTGCTGCAAACTTCAACTTCAATAAGTTTTTTCTCCGGAGCAGGAAAATCCGATACCGGTACACCTTCTAATGCTTTTGTCATAAATAATCTCCATATATCAGCTGGGAAAGTTCCACCTACTACAATTGTATCTCTTATTCTACCAATAGGTTTAGTTTCTTCTGGTAAACCTATCCAAATAGAAGCTGTAAGTTCTGGAGTATATCCTACAAACCATGCATCTGTATATTCTTGTGTTGTTCCTGTTTTTCCTGCAGCTGGTCTACCAATATCAGCTCTTTTTCCTGTTCCACTTGTAATAACTTTCTTTAAAATTTCAGTTACCATATGTGCAGTAGAATCTCTTATAGGTCTTGTAATTTCTTTCTGGTGTTCTTCAATAATATTTCCTTTAGAATCAGTAACTTTAAGAATTGAAATTGGTTTATGGTGTATTCCATTATTAGCCAAAGTTGAAAAAGAACTTGCCATATCTAAAGGAGAAACACCACCAATTCCTCCAAGACCTATTGCGGGATATGGTTCTAATGGTGTTATAATTCCCATATCAGACGCAGTTCTTGCTACATTTTCTGGACCAACCTCCATTGTCAACTGAGCATAAACAACATTTACAGAATGAATAGTTGCATCAACTATACTCATTTTTTCTCCATATTTCGCACCTCCATAATTATCAACATTCCAATCAGGTCCTCCTGGATTTTCTAATATAATAGGACCATTTGGATTAAAGGTTTTGCTTGGAGTAATATTTTTTTCAATTGCAGTAGTTAAAACAAATGGTTTGAAAGTAGATCCTGGCTGTCTTTTTCCATGCACAGCAATATTGAATTTGTTTTTGGAAAAATCTTTTCCACCAACCATAGCTTTTATATAACCAGTTTTTGGATCAATTGCTACTAATGCAGCAGATGGGTCATTAGGTTCGAATAAAACTTCACTTATAGCGTTCTCTGCAGTTTTTTGTAAATTCAAATCCAGGGTTGTATAAATCTCAAACCCACCCTTAAAAATTTGTTCATATGTATATTTATCCATTAAATATTCTTTTATATATTCAACAAAATAGGGTGCATTTGTAATGGGTTTTTTTACAGGATTAAGTGCAATAGGAGCTGCTTTCGCATCTATCATCTGCTGGTAAGTTATGTAATCCTGATCATACATTAATTGCAAGACTATGTTTCTTTTTTCTTTTGCAAGCTCAATATTTCCAAAAGGAGAGCTCAAATTTGGTGAATTTATAAGACCAGCAAGCATAGCACATTCCTGCAAATTCAAATCTTTTACATTTTTGCCAAAATATGTTTTAGCTGCGACTTCTACACCATAAGCATCATGTCCGAAATAAATAGTATTAAGATACATCTCTAATATTTTATCTTTAGTAAAATGTTTTTCTAATTGATAAGCTATTACAGCTTCTTTTATTTTTATTTCCAGTAATCTTTCCGGTGAGAAATATACATTTTCAACATATTGCTGAGTTATAGTACTTCCACCTTCAACAATAGCTCCATGTCTAATATTTGCCCATAATGCTCTAAGAATTGCTCTTAAATCTATTCCAATATGTTGATAGAATCTTTTATCCTCTATTGCTATGACGGCATTTCTAAGATTCATTGGTATATCTTCAAATTGTATTAGTTCTCTATTTTCTTCTACGTATAATGTTGTAATAAGTCTATTCTTTATATCATAAATTTTAGATGTTTGAGCTGGAACAGATGGTTCTAAGTCTTCATATCTTGGTAAATCAGATATACAACCAGCAACTATAACTACGCTAACAACGAGGGAAATAAATAGTAATAACAGTATTGTAATACTGACTATTCTAAGAAAATTTACAGTCTTTTCCCTTCTTTTTTTAAGCTTAATTCTATGTTTTGACATTTCCTATAATCCAATTTCTAACAATAGATTTGTAGTATGGTTTCGAAAACATTATGAATTCCCCCTCTCCCTTTCCCTCTCCCACTAGGGGAGAGGATAAATAGTCGGGAAACTATACCCAAACCTTTCAATATTTATTTTTTAATTGAAAATTAATATTTTTAAAAATTTTTCTTTTATTTATAAAATTAATCAAAATTTATCTCTTAATTTAAATATAATATAGTATTAAAGTATTTTGTTAAAATAATAATTTCTTACTATTCTTTTATAAAAAAAATAATATCATTTTATGCAGGAAATGTTTTATAAATTAGCATTTTAAAAAATTTAATACATTTCATTTTTTTAATTGTTTTTATCATTATTTTTTTAAATTTCTTATTAGACGACAATTATTTTCTATTTGTTCAAAATCTAAATTTTTATATATATAATTTATGCTCATAATTTTATATCATCATAATTTTTATGTAATACTAATGTAGGGCAAGGTTTTAGCTTTGCTTAATAATGTAACCCTAAAGTGTTGCCCTACAAATTAAAATTATAGTTTAAGAAAAATAAAATAAATATTAATCAATTATTACTAGTGTAGGGTAAGGCTTTAGCCTTGCTTGATAAATATTATAGTTGTAGAAATATAGGTTTTAATGTGTTAATATTTTTGAAATTTCAAGATATTTTAAATCTTTTTATAAAAATTTTAAAGATTATGAAAAAATTTTACTGACTTACTATAAATGAAATTAATTAAATTTTAATTATAAAATAGAATAATAACAAGGGAAAAGGATATAAGGATAGATAAGTCATATAATAAGTTAATATAATTAGTTAGGAGTTTTTTAATAATAATTAGTAATTAAAATAATTGATACTATTACAATTTTTTACTGAATAATAATTAAATATAGAAGATGAGAAAAATGAAAGATAATTTAATGAAAAAAGAGATAGAGAAACAAAAAAGTATTATAACTGATAAAGCTATCGATGTAATTACTAAAGAAGAACTTGAAAAAAAGCTTTATAAATCAATATCTGAAAATAAACCTTTGATTGTTAAATTGGGTATTGATGTAACTGCTCCAGATATTCATTTGGGTCACACTATTGTGTTAAATAAATTAAGAAAATTTCAGGATTTAGGTCATATTGCGATATTAATTATTGGTGACTATACAACAAGAGTAGGTGATCCAAGTGGAAGAACAAAAGTAAGACCTAAACTCACTATTGAAGAAATTGAAAGAAATGCTGAAACATTCCGTAATCAGGCCTGTATAATATTGGATCTTAGTAAAACAAAATTAGTAAATAATAGTAAATGGCTTGAGCCAATGAAATTAGAAGATGTAATTAATATATCCTCAAGGTATACTTTAGCTCAAATGTTACAAAGAGATGATTTTTCATATAGATTTAAAAATAATTTGCCTTTGAGTATAATGGAACTTTTATATCCTTTAATGCAAGCATACGATTCAGTTGCAATAAAGGCTGATATTGAATTAGGGGGAACAGATCAAACATTTAATTTATTAATTGGAAGAGATATTCAGAGAGAGTATAATCAGGATCCTCAGGTAGTAATAACATGCCCATTGTTAGTAGGAACAGATGGAATTGAAAAAATGAGCAAAAGTTTAGAGAATTATATAGGAATTACTGAGGAAAAAGATATAATGTTTGCTAAAATTATGTCAATTTCAGATGATGTTATGTTTGATTATTTTAAATTAGTTTCAAGTTTTAATTATTTGGAGATAGAAAAATTTGAGAAAGAGGTAAGTGAGGGAAGAATAAATCCAGGGTATATTAAAAGAAAATTAGCAAGAGATATAGTTAATAATTATCATGGTAATAATTCAGGTCAAGAGGCTGAAAAGATCTTTGATTTGAAATTTAAGGCTAGCTTTTTTGACAAAGAATTATTAAATAAAATTTCTCGACCATTTAAATTGAGACCAGAGATGTTTAAAGATGGAAAGATCTGGTTGATAAAATTAGTTAAAGATGTCGGTTTTGCAAAAACAAACAGTGAAGCAAGAAGACTAGTTAAACAAAGCGGTATTAAATTAGACGGTCAAGTTCTCTCTAATGAGGATCTGGATTTTAAAAATATTGATTTAAAAGGTAAAATATTACAAAGAGGCAAGAGAGAATATGTAAAATTTATTTAAAAAAACCATGTATATGTTTTTTACATCAAATATTTTTTTATTATTAAAGTATGAATCAATTTTTATTTGTATTAATAGCATTATCTATAGTATATGGTTTTATAAATGGTGCTCTTGATAGTAGTAATGTAGTTGCTACGATAATATCCTCGAGAGCAATGAGTCCTAAGCGTGCTTTGGTGTTATCTTCAATAGCCCATTTCATTGCACCCTTTATTTTTGGTGTATCTGTTGCAAAAACTATTGGAGAGGGTATTGTAAATCCTAAAGCTATTAGTTTAGAAATAGTTTTTGCTGCTCTAACAGGAGCAATCTTATGGAATATAATAACATGGATTTTAGCTATTCCTTCAAGTTCATCACATGCTTTAATTGGTGGTATCCTGGGTTCTGTAACAAT
>Ga0114921_10000953_pt1 | contig 12685 bp, 13 predicted proteins | sample BentaG_FD_87016 | JGI IMG/M metagenome (GOLD analysis project Ga0114921, IMG submission 87016) | Deep subsurface microbial communities from South Atlantic Ocean to uncover new lineages of life (NeLLi) - Benguela_00093 metaG | ecosystem: Environmental > Aquatic > Marine > Oceanic > Sediment ...
TTCTTCTGGGCGCAGCAGCTCAGTTGGGAGTGTATATTACTTTTTTTGGTGCATTATCTTTGGGTTTTTCCATCCCTGAAGCTTGCTCCATCGGAATTATTGGGGGGGCAGATGGACCAACGACTATTTATGCTACAGCCGCTCTTGCACCACGTTTATTAGGTGCTACCGCCATAGCAGCTTATTCGTATATGGCTTTAGTGCCGATCATTCAACCCCCGATCATGAGAGCGCTCACAACTAAAAAGGAGCGAGGGATCGTTATGAAGCAACTCCGACCCGTTTCGAAGACTGAGAAGATAATATTCCCTCTTTCGGCATCTCTGATTATCTGCTTGATGGTTCCAGCTTGTGCTCCCCTCATTGGGATGTTCATGCTGGGTAACCTTTTCAAGGAATCTGGTGTTGTAAGGAGGCTTTCTGATACGGCCCAGAACGAGCTGATGAATATAGTGACTATATTCTTGGGGCTTTCAGTGGGGGCTGCCATGTCTGCTGAAAATTTTCTCAAGCCACAGACGCTCTTTATATTTTTATTAGGATTAGCGGCCTTTTCCTTTGGCACTGCAGGCGGTCTGCTACTGGCCAAACTGATGAATTTGGTATCTAAGCAGAAGATAAATCCATTGATTGGGTCAGCTGGTGTATCTGCTGTGCCCATGGCAGCCAGGGTATCTCAAAAGTTAGGACAGGAGGCAAACCCCAAGAATTATCTGCTGATGTATGCTATGGGACCCAATGTTGCAGGAGTTATTGGGACAGTGGTAGCTGCAGGCGTATTTTTGATGATGGCAGGTTAAGAAGAGAGATGGTCGCTTAATAGAGTCAACTTTAGGGTGTATAATCTAATAGTAAAGAGAGGGGTGATACTTTGAAGATCACATTAAGCATTATAAAGGCAGATGTCGGATCAGTTGGCGGTCACATAAGGCCGAGCCAGAGGCTCCTCAATCGTGTCCAGGAGTATGTCAGCGATGAGGGTAAGGGATTGTTCATCGACTCTTTTATTGGCAGCACGGGCGATGACATTGCCGTATTGTTCTCCCATGCCCATGGCGTATTGAACGAGTCCATACACAAGCTTGCCTGGGATGCCTTTATGGAGGGGACGAAGATTGCCAAAGAACAGGGTCTCTACGGAGCAGGCCAGGATCTGCTGAAGGATGCCTTCACTGGGAACGTGAGGGGGATGGGCCCGGCAGTAGCAGAGATGGAGTTTGAAGAGCGGGAGAATGAGCCATTTCTGATGTTCTGTGCCGATAAGACCGACCCTGGGGCTTACAGCCTCCCTTTGTATTTGGGCTTTGTCGATCCCATGCACAACTCTGGTCTGATATTGAGCCCGAAGATGGCCAAGGGGTTCAAGTTCACCATCATGGATGTTGCCTATACTGAGGGCGATCGGATTATAGAGCTCAATGCTCCGGAGAACCTCTATGATATCGCGGCCCTCCTGCGTGACACTGAAAGGTTCGTCGTTGAGTCTATCCATTCAAGGGATACCGGCGAACAGGCGGTGGCTGTGAGCACCACAAGGCTTCATAACATCGCTGGCAAGTATACAGGGAAGGACGATCCTGTGATGATCGTCAGGGTGCAGGGAGCATTTCCTGCCACCGGGGAGGTTCTCTCACCATACGGCATTGGCCACTTTGTGGCTGGGTTTATGCGTGGGTCTCATGTCGGTCCACTCATGCCAGTAGTCCAGGGTTCACCAATTAGCTTCTTCGACGGACCTCCGATAGTATCTTGTCGTGCATTCTGCGTCCATAAGGGAAGCCTTACAGAATCGGTCGATGCCTTTGACCATCCCTACTGGGATTATATCCGGGGGCAGGTGGCTCAGAAGGCATCCGACATTCGCCGGCAAGGTTTCTCTGGCCCTGCAATGCTCGGCTATTCGGAGCTTGAGTATGGCGGAATAGTGGTGAAGCTGGAAGAGCTTGACGGCAAATTTCGCACAAGAAAGGTGTCATCGTAACCAAAGAAGGTTATTGTTGGCCTTAAAGAGGCAGCGTTTTAATTTTGCATTGGAGCCTCTAAATCTTTTGGGACTCGTTGCTAAAGGGGCGGAATTTTGGTGTCACGGAGTATTATCCATGTAGATATGGATGCCTTCTATGCAAGTATCGAGCAAAGGGATAACCCTGATCTGAGTGGAAAACCTGTCATCATCGGAGGAAGGCCCAGGACCCGGGGAGTAGTCTCCACAGCTTCCTATGAGGCAAGGAAGTTCGGGGTGAGATCTGCCATGCCCCTCAGCCAGGCCAGGCGCCTCTGTCCAGAAGGGGTCTTCTTGCCAGTAAATATGGTCAAATATAGAGAAGTTTCGAAAGAATTTCTGGCCATATTGAAGAGATTTACCCCACTGGTGGAGGCGATATCCCTGGATGAGGCCTTCCTGGATGTGACCGGGAGTCTGAGGATATTCGGCACTGGGGCCGACATTGCCCGCCTGATTAAGGCCGAGATACAGGAGAAGTTGCACCTTCCTGTATCAATCGGGGTAGGGCCAAACAAGTTCCTTGCCAAACTGGCTTCTGAGCTGGAAAAGCCCAATGGCTTGGTAATTATCGAAGAGACCGACATACGGAGAATACTGGATCCTCTCCCTGTAGAATGGATCTGGGGGGTGGGAAGCCATACAAAGGCCAAGCTCAAGGAGCTTGGCATAGAGACAATCGGCCAATTGATGCAATTCCCTTCACACATCCTGGAGGCATCGCTCGGGAAGGTTGGATTGAAATTGCACAGTCTCGCCCGGGGAATCGATACAAGCGAAGTCATCCCCTTCAGCCCACCGAAGTCCATGGGCCATGAGATTACATTTGAACGGGACGTGGTAGACCTTAAGAAAATAAGGATGACCATCTTGGAGCTCTGTGAGCTAGTGGGAAGGAGGCTGCGCAAAGCAGGATACGCTGGATCGAGGATCATGTTAAAGCTCCGCTCTGGCGACTTCAAGACCATTATAAGGAGTATAACTTTGCGCGATCCCACTAATATTGACAGGATGATATACCAGGGGGCGTTGAGAATATTGGCCAGGACTCAGATCCCATCTAGGGTCAGGCTGGTAGGGGTCACGGTCTCGGAGTTACAAAGACTGGCGGATGTTCGACAACTGAGCATCTTCGAGGGAGAGGTTCAGAGGGCTGAGCGCATGACCGAGGCTGTGGATAGGATCAAGGATAGATATGGCCAGGGGATCATTGGGCGAGGGGAAAGCTGAGGCTTGGGGTTTGATGGGGGGTTCGGGTTTGACATTTCATACTAAACAAGTGTATAATATAGTAACAAGTGGACATATAATATAATTACTAAAAAACAGGAAAGAAGGGAGTGAGCTATATGGAGATGGAGAGGGAAGAAGCTAAGGGGAAGGTCCGTAAGCTCTGGGGAGAGACCAGAGAGAGCTTGGCCAAGCTCGGAAAGGAAGCTGTTACTGTAGCCAAGAAAGGCAAAGAAGAGGCCATGCGGGCTGCCAAGATCGGCAAGTTAAGATTGGAGATCGTAGGGATTAATAGGAAGAAGGATGAGAAGTTCAAGGATATGGGCCTTAGAGCCCATGAACTCCTCAGCAAGGGCGAGATAGAGGACGCTGAACTGAAGGGACTCAGCAAGAAGGTGGAGAAGTTATTAGTTCAGCTTAAAAATAAAGAAACCGAGATCGAGAAGATCAGGAAGGCTAAAGGATAGGTGGGGCTGTAGTTCAGTTGGGAGAACGCTTGAATGGCATTCAAGAGGTCACGGGTTCGAGTCCCGTCAGCTCCACCATCCTGGTCGGATATGGAGCCGAAAGAGTTAGTTGAAGGATGAAGAATATAGAATTGCGGGGCCATCATCTTTTATGCATCCATGGCTTTCGCGGGTTGGGGTATAATGAGGGATTCATCAGAGCAATGACCATGATCGTCCACACTTTTAAGTCAAATCCAGATATGAAGGTTAAGTTGTTGAATGAATCCGATGCCATCTGCGCTGCATGTCCTCATAATATCAATGGTGCCTGCGCAAATGAAGAAATAGGGTCTGAAGAGCATGTTGCCCTGAAAGATTTGGATGTATTGGAGAGATTAGGCCTCAAAGTGGATGAAGTAGTGACTATAAATAAGATTTTATCCTCGGTAAGAGACAAGATTGAGTTTGGTTATTTAGCCATTATCTGTAGAGATTGTCCATGGCTGGAACTTGGTTATTGTGCTGAGGGAATAAAGAGGGTCAAAGCGGAGAATCCTTGGAGATAGGGGGGATCTATGATTGGCGAGGGGAACTTGGGCCTATTGTTGAAGATTGGGAATCGAGAGATTGTGGGAGGCAGGGTTGTCTGTGCCATAATTGGTCTGATAAGTTTTACTGTCTTTACCGCTCTTGGGGCTTTTGTCTATATTCCGTTACCTTTTACCCCTGTTCCCATTACCTTGCAGACATTCTTTGTTCTGCTGGCGGGGGCGGCGCTTGGCAGGAGACTGGGCTCCTTGAGCCAATTTGGTTATGTAGCTTTGGGCAGTTTGGGATTGCCAATCTTCGCCGGAGCGCTTGGCGGGATGGCATGCCTGATTGGTCCTACAGGTGGTTATCTGATTGGGTTTGTCCTGGCCGCCTACGTAGTGGGTAGATTGATTGGAATGAGGCAGAGTCCCAGTTTTATTTATATAACATTGGCCATGGCTGTGGGTTCAATGGTCATCTATCTTTTGGGAACCGTGCAGCTTGCGTTTGTCCTTCATTGTTCAATTGCCGAGGCGGCTCTCCTGGGAGTGGTGCCTTTTATACCGGGTGATGCTTTGAAGGTAACTGCTGCAGCGACTGTCTATTCGAGGTCTCAAAGGAGGTTTAGAGAAATCTTCCCCTGAACTGTATTGGTGATAGATTGATGGAGACCCCCCAATTTATTCGGGGGGTTCTTTGTAAGTGGGCCGAGGAGAACTAAAGTGGCCAAGTATCCGTTTGCCAAGATAGAAGCCAAATGGCAGAAGTGCTGGGAAGGGACCGGGCAATTTAAGGTTAAGCCAGACCCGTCGAGGCTAAAATACTACTGCCTTGAGATGTTTCCCTATCCATCTGGGAAGATCCATATGGGTCATATCCGCAATTATGTGATAGGGGATGTCATTGCCAGGTATAAGCTAATGCGGGGGTTCAATGTCCTTCACCCGATGGGATGGGACGCCTTTGGGATACCGGCTGAGAATGCTGCCTTAAAGGATCGTGTCCATCCGGCCAAATGGACACGACAGAATATCGACTACATGAGGGTCCAGCTAAAGCACATGGGCCTGGCCTATGATTGGTCAAGGGAGATATCTACCTGCGATCCAGATTACTATAAGTGGGGCCAATGGCTCTTCTTGAAGTTTTATGAGCGCGGGCTAGTCTACAAGAAGAAGGCCACGGTCAACTGGTGTCCTTCATGTCGGGTCGTCCTGGCCAATGAACAGGTAGAGGATGGGAGGTGCTGGAGGTGTGCCAGCGAGGTGACGACAAAGGAGCTGGATCAATGGTTCCTTAAGATAACGGCCTACGCAGATCAGTTGCTTGCCGAGCAGGATAAATTGACCCAGTGGCCAGAGCGCGTCTTGGCAATGCAGCGAAATTGGGTCGGCAAAAGCTTCGGAGTGGAGATCGACTTCAAGCTCAAAAATCAAAAATCAAAACTCAGAAGTCAGGCGGTAATACCGGTATATACTACCAGAGTAGACACCATATTCGGTGCCACCTACCTGGTCCTGGCCCCGGAACACCCTCTTGTGCCGGAGGTCATCAAAGGCGCCAAGAATTTAAAGGATATTGAGGAATTTATCCAGCGTGCCAGGCGCCAACCCAGAGCTATGAGGACGTCTGCCCAGACATCCAAGGAGGGTATCTTTACTGGCAGGTATGCCATCAATCCAGTCAATGGCCAAGAGATCCCCATTTGGATAGCCAATTATGTCTTGATGGCCTATGGTACTGGAGCCGTGATGGCGGTGCCGTGTCATGACCAGCGCGACTTTGAGTTTGCGAAAAAGTACGGCCTGCCACTTAAAATAGTCATTCAACATCCCGCCCTAAGGGGCGAGGCTCGCCAGAGGCGGCCAGACAAAAGCCTAAAGGAAGAAAGTGTGACCCAGGCATATGAAGAGCCAGGATACCTTGTTAACTCCGGGAAGTTTTCGGGCCTCAATAGCCGAGATGCCCAGGACAAAATCGCCAGCTGGATGGAAGAGAAAAATATTGGGAGGAGGAGGGTTAATTATAAGCTACGTGACTGGGGGATCTCGCGCCAGAGGTACTGGGGTACCCCAATTCCCATCGTTTACTGCGATAAGTGCGGCATAGTTCCAGTGCCAGAGGAGGACTTGCCTGTCGTGTTGCCCGAGGATATAGGTTTTCCGAGCAGTGGCCAGTCCCCTCTGCCAGAGCTCCTAGAGTTTATACGCACGACTTGTCCCCGATGCAGAGGACCTGTCAGGAGAGAAACAGATACAATGGACACCTTCGTGGACTCAAGCTGGTATTTCGCCAGGTTCGTAAGCCCACACTGTAAGAACCTGCCATTTAATGAGGAGGTCGACTACTGGATGCCTGTAGACCAGTATGTTGGGGGGATCGAACATGCCATCATGCACCTTCTTTATGCCAGGTTCTTCAACAAGGTAATGAGGGATCTGGGACTGCTCAAGGTTGATGAGCCCTTCAAGCGACTTTTGACTCAGGGGATGGTCTTGAAGGATGGGGTCAAGATGTCTAAATCCAAGAATAATATCGTGGACCCCGACCAGATCATCGCCAAGTATGGGGCTGACACTGCCAGGCTCTTCAGCCTCTTTGCTGCACCACCAGAGAGGGACCTGGAGTGGACCGAGGAAGGTGTGGAGGGCGCTTTTAGGTTTTTGAATAGGGTATGGAGGATGGTTGAGGAATTCAGAATTCAGAAAGAGCCAGAAGTGGGCTTATCTGAAGAAACTAAGTGGTTAAAGAGAGTTACACATCGGACCATAAAGAAAGTGACTGAGGATATTGAAAGATGTTTCCACTTCAACACCGCAATCTCGAGTATTATGGAACTGGTCAATGCCGTTACAATTGGAATGCGGAATGCGGCCGCCAAAGGCAAGCCTCGCCGAAGGCGGGAATGCGGAATGCGGAATGTGATGGGGGAGGCGATTGAGACTGTCCTTTTGCTCCTGGCCCCCTTTGCTCCACACATCACCGAGGAGCTCTGGGAGTTTTTGGGCAACCAGCCGAGCATTTCGCAGCAGCCCTGGCCCGCATACGACCCAAAGCTAATCGAGGAAGAACAGATTCTGATCGTAGTTCAGGTTGATGGCAAGCTTCGATCGAGGGTGACCCTGCCGAAAGATTCAACCGACCAGCAGGTGAGGGCAGCTGCTTTGGAAAATGGACGGATCAAGAAATTAATTGAAGGAAGGAAGGTCGAGCGAGTCATCGTAGTGCCGAAGAGGTTAGTGAATATCGTCACACGGTAATGCTACCATTTTAACACTCCGCAGTCCCGGCCTTTTAGACAAAGGGATGGGGGCATAAACGAACTGAGTTCGGTTGCTTTAAGTCAGACGAAAGGGTATGAACAATCGGTAAAAAACGAAAGAAGGTGACTGCGATGCCAACGATTACTGTAGATGGACCAAAGATTCAGGACCTTGAACTGAAGAGGCAGATGGTGAAAAAGCTTACTGACGTCGCGTATGAAGTATACGGGATCGAACACATTACCGTACTCATCCGAGAAAACCCTCCCGAGAATGTCGGAGTCAACGGACAATTGATAGCTGATCGGCCCAGGAAATAAGATTACATTTTGTGGATTGGTTAATCTTCTCCTTCGTCTAACACGGAGTTGCCGATTTCACTACGCGCCGTCAAAGTTGTTTTCGACGACTTCGGCTACCCCGAACCCGCTATATCTAATTCAGGTGCCGAGACCCTAAATTTATAAGGTATACTTTGAGCATGATACGATTTTTTAAAAAGATACACAGTGGAATAAAGAAAGGAATTCATTATTTTTATAAGCTGAATAATTATGTAGATGACAAAGGAAGGGAATTTGTGAGGAGCAGAAAATGGCTCTCAAGACTGGAAAGAAAACTTGATGTTACTATTTTGGGTATATATACAATTGGTATTGGCTTGGATTATGTAGCAACAAAGATGTATTGCAAGAACCCTTCCTATGAATATAATAAGTTCGCCAGGCGTCTGATGGGTTCATGTGGAATAGATGTTGGCTTGGGTTTGGCAGTAGTTTCTTCCTAATATTGGATTGCTTGCTCTGGCTTACGGTTTGTATCGCGCCAGCGACTGGTATCTTAAAAGAGGGAATCTAGAGTTTCCGGTTGTCAGGAAATTGGCGTCTTATTCTGTTTTGGGCGTCACAGCTGCAAAGCATACTTACGGTGCCCTCAGTTGGTTTATTTAGCCCAATAAAATGATAGTCTGGCTTATCTAAAACTGGCTACCCAAAATATAGAGGAGAAAAACCGACTATGCAAAGATGGGATTTAAGATTATTGTGTGTTGTTTTGGTTGCGGTCTTGGCTGGGTGTGCCTATATCCCGAAGTCCGTATTGCCGGAGCATATCAAAGAGGTCGCCGTTGGCATATTTGAGAACAGGACCTTTGAGTATGGCCTTGAGGATAAGTTAACCGACGCAGTGATCGAGGAGTTTATCCTGGATGGACGCCTGGAGGTAGTGGACCAGTCCAGAGCCGATGCCCTTCTTACAGGAGTTATTACCGAGTATCTCAGGGAGCCATTATCGTATGATGAGTATGACCTGGCAGAGGAGTATCGAGTGTACCTCAGGGTCGATGTTACCATGAAGGACCTAACTACAGGGGAGGTTTTCTGGACCCAGGAGGGTATGGAGGGATCTGACAGCTATTGGGTTTCAGAGAAGGCTGGGATAGAAGAAGTAGAGACCGAAGAAGAGGGGATCCAGCGAGCTATCGATGATCTGGCCAGGGATATATTGAATCACGCCATTGAAGGCTGGTAGAAAGGGAGGAATAAGATGTATAGCCCTTCTTTGGAAGATTTTATAAAAAGAGCCAGAGAGGAAAATCTGATTCCTGTTCATAGGGAGATACCAGCAGATTTGGAGACACCAATATCCATCTTTGGCAAGATTGACACTGGCCAGCACGCCTTTCTTCTGGAGAGCGCAGAGAAGGGCAAGAGTTTAGGTAGGTATTCTCTGTTGGGGTCTGAGCCCTCGCTGATCTTCAAGGTCAAAGGTAAGAGGGTCCAGACCATTAAAGGGGATAGCCAGGAGAGCTGCGAGGTGCCCAATCCGCTACAGACTCTGAAGAAGCTGATGACTGATTATAGAGTGGTCAAGGAGGAGAACCAGCCGGGGTTTACTGGTGGAGCGGTGGGTTATCTTGGTTACGATATCGTGCGAAGCTTTGAGAGGTTGCCGGATGAAAATCCTGATGACCTTGGTTTACCCGATGCCCTATTTTTCTTTGCCGATACCTTTGTTCTCTTTGATCATCTGAAACATAGGGTCAAGGTAATCGCCTGCGCCCGGGTCCAGAGTGATCCTGAGGTAGCTTACAATGAAGCCATAGAGAGGATAGAGGTTCTCGTAAAGCAATTAAGAGGACCATCCAAAATACTATCGGCGCTGGAAGATCGGAGAAGAAAAGTAGAGATAAGATCTAACCTCACCAAGGAAGAATTCGAGGGAATGGTTCAAATGGTCAAAGAATATATCGAGGCAAGAGAGGTGCGTCAAGTCATCATCTCCCAGCGGTTAGAAGCTGAGATCGATGTTTCTCCCTTTAATATCTATAGAGCGCTACGTGCCATCAACCCCTCTCCCTATATGTTCTACCTGAAGTATGGGGATCTGAAATTAATCGGCGCATCTCCAGAGAACCTGGTGAAGGTTAGGGGCAGAACTGTGATAACCAGGCCCGTAGCCTCAACCATGCCGAGGGGAAAGGATTTTCAAGAAGATGACCAACTGGCTCTGGAGCTTTTCAATAGCCCAAAAGAGAAGTCTGAACACACGATGCTTTCCAGGCTATGCATGGAGGAGCTGGAAGGGATATGTGAGAAGGATAGTATAAAGATGGACTCTGAGATGGAGATTGAGAGATACTCCCATGTGATGCACCTTGTGTCCACCATATCCGGAAGGCTTAGAGAGGATAAAGATTCTTTTGGTCTCCTCTACGCCTGCTTTCCCTCGGCTACCATTACAGGGGTGCCGAAGAGGAGGGCAATGGAAATTATAGAGGAGATAGAACCTGTAAAGAGAGGTCCTTATACCGGAAGTGTTGGTACCTTGAGCTTCTCTGGGGATTTGGACCTGGGTATCATGGTCAGGACCATAATCGTAAAGGGGAATCGGGCCTATATCCCTGTGGGATGTGGAATTGTGGCTGCCTCCGTTCCAGGGAAGGAATATCAGGAGACCATGCATAAGGCTCAAGCCCAGATAAGGGCGATAGAGGTCGCTTGAGGAAAGCATGGCATGAAATATCAGGAAGTGAACATAGAAATTAATAGGGGAGATGTGGGGCCTTTATATCTGTTCTCCGGCCCGGAGGATTACCTTAAGGAGGAGGCTATTCGGAAGATAAAGGCAAGCATCATAAACCCAGCCCTCAATTACGATATCCTCTATGGCCCGGATACCGATGCGGGCACAATCTTAGATAGGGCCCTCACTCTCCCGTTCGGGGCACCCAAGAGATTGGTGGTGGTGAAGGACGCAGATGGGTTGGGTTCCAGCGGGATGGAAGGATTGTCAAAGTACCTTGAAGATCCCTCGCCCTCTACCTGCCTGATATTTATAATTTCTAAAGTTGATAAGAGAAAGAAGTTCCATACTCAGCTAGAGAAAATTGGAGAATCTGTGGTCTTCTGGCCCTTGAGGGATGAACAGGTAACCTCCTGGATAAGTGAGAGGGTAAAGGCCAGGGGCAAGGGAATAACCCATCAAGCAGCAGTCACTCTACAGGAGCTGGTGGGGAATAACCTGAAGGATCTAGCGGGCGAGGTTGATAAGCTGCTCATCTACATAGGAGATAGGGAAGAGATAGGGCTGGAGGATGTAGAAGATTTGGTCCCGGATATAAAGCCACATGCCATCTTCGATCTGATCAGTGCCGTTGGCCGCAAAGAAGCCTATCAGGCATTAAAACTCCTCTCCCGTCTGATCCAGGAGGGAGTGGAACCGACTAAAATTCTTGCCATGATCGCCAAACGATTCAGGGAGATCTTCCAGATAAAGTCTATGTTAGCTAAAAAGGTATCCTTTAGCCAGATAGCTCAAAATTTAGGAATAAGGGAGGTCTTTCTGAGGGATATCATCCGAGAGGCTGGCAACTTTTCGATGGAGGGGGCGAGCCGAGTCTTTGAGGGTTTGCTTCAAGCTGACCTCGATATTAAATCGAGCATCAAATCCCCCCAGCTAGTCTTAGAGCTCCTTATCCTTGGGTTCTGCTCTGGGGTAGGGCATTGACCTTGCGCGTCAACCTGGACTTCTTCCTACTAACAGCATTCTTATGGATGACCCCTTTTTGGGCTGCCTTATCGAGTGCAGAGATGGTTTTGATTAGGGCTTCTTGAGCTTCCTCGCCATCTTCGGCCTTATTTACTCTGCTGATCAAGGTCTTTATCCTGGATTTGATGGCCACGTTCCTTTGATGTCTTTTTATATTTTGTTTGGCCCTTTTAATGACTGACCTGTTGAGTGGCACTTTCTCCTCCGAAATATATTGTAACATAAATATAGCATAGTTAACTTCAGATGTCAAGTTTCTGGAAGGAGTTGGCTATATGGCTACCCAAGAGGGGTTAGCCAAATCTGCCGGCGTAGTTAGTTTGGGCACTATGACCAGCCGGGTGTTGGGTTTTATACGCGATATGGTTATTGGTGCCATGTTTGTCCCTTGGATCAGGGACGTCTTCTTCATCGCCTTTGTAATTCCCAACCTCTTTCGCAGGCTCTTGGGGGAAGGGGCGCTGTCGGTATCCTTCATTCCAGTATTCACTGAACATCTGGAAAATAGGAAGGATCCCTGGAAATTGGCCAGCTCCATCTTTAACCTGACTTTGATCCTTTTGGTTTTAATTGCTATTTTAGGAGTTATAATTACCCCGTTTATCATCAAGGCGATAGCTCCTGGTTTTGATGTGGCCAGAAAGATTCTGGCCATTAAGCTCGTCCGAATAATGTTTCCCTTTGTGGTGTTCATTTGTTTGGCGGCCTTGGTTATGGGGATGCTCAATTCGATAGGCCACTTTGCTGCTCCTGCCTTTGCACCGATGATGTTGAACATCAGCATGATTGCCTCTGTCTTTCTCTTTTATAACAAGCTCAGCCAGCCCATCGTGGGACTGGCCATCGGGGTGCTCGTTGGAGGTCTGGCCCAGCTGCTCTTTCAATTGCCAGCCTTGATAAAGAGGGGTGCTAAATATCTCTTGACTTTTGATTACCAAAACCCCGGTGTCAGGAGGGTTGGAACCTTGATGGTTCCAGTCGTCATAGGTTTGTCGGCCACCCACGTCAACACCGTGGTGGATAGGATGCTGGGATCACTCCTCGCAGAGGGGAGCGTTTCTGCCCTCTATTATGGGAACAGGTTGATACAGCTTCCTCTGGCCATCTTCGGGATTGCAATTGCTACGGCCGTCTTTCCACAGCTAGCAAGAGAGGCCCAA
>Ga0114921_10000955_pt1 | contig 12679 bp, 9 predicted proteins | sample BentaG_FD_87016 | JGI IMG/M metagenome (GOLD analysis project Ga0114921, IMG submission 87016) | Deep subsurface microbial communities from South Atlantic Ocean to uncover new lineages of life (NeLLi) - Benguela_00093 metaG | ecosystem: Environmental > Aquatic > Marine > Oceanic > Sediment ...
CCATATCTAAGAAGGAAGCAGCCAAATATTCCACGGTCGCGAATCCCTGGTTGAACAGGCTGGCTTTTTGCAACTTATCAACCAGTTCTTGAGGGATCACTTCTCCGGTTTCATAGTGTTTGGCATACATTTTAAGGACTTCCGGTTCAAAAGCCCAGTTTTCCATGATTTGAGATTGCAATTCTACAAAGTCTCTGGGCACAGATGTTCCTGAAAGCCTGTTGTACGTACAGTCTGAGAGCAGTCCGTGTAAGGCGTGGCCGAATTCATGGAACAAAGTCGATACTTCCTCAGTACTGATCAAGGCCGGCTTGTCTCCTGTTGGTTTTGAGAAGTTACCGTTATTCGTAATCACAGGATAAATGTTTCTGCCTCCCAGCCTTGATTGTTTCCGGAAATTGTTCATCCAGGCGCCTCCTCTTTTGCTTGCTCTTGGAAAGTAATCCGTATACAGAATGCCGATATGTGAACCGTCGGCTTCCTTGACTTCAAACACCTTTACATCATTGTGATATTTGGGAATGTCAGTTCTTTCGACAAACTGAATACCGAAAAGTTTATTGGCCACGGTGAATACACCGTCAATGACATTTTCAAGCTTAAAATAGGGCCGCAATATTTCATCTTCTAATTCGTATTTGGCTTTCTTTAATTTTTCTGTGTAATACCACCAATCCCAGGGTTGAAGTTTAAAGTCTTTACCTTCTTTGTGTATCATTGACTGAAGCTCTTCAGCTTCTTTTTTGGCTCTTTTCAGGGCCGGCTTCCAGAGCTGGTTCAGTAATTTGTACACATTCTCAGGTTTTTTGGCCATGTTGATTTCAAGCACATAATCAGCATGGGTCTTGTAGTCCAAGAGATTGGCTCTCTCCACACGAAGCGCAGCTATCTTGGATAAAATGGCTTTGTTATCCAGCTCGTCATTGTGGTCGCCGCGGTTGATGTAAGCTTTAAATATTTTTTCCCTGATATCTCGTTTTTTGGAATACTGAAGGAAGGGAATCATGCTGGGTTTGTGAAGAGTGAAGACCCATTTTCCTTCATGACCCCGTTCTTTTGCAGTTTCTGCGGCTGCAGTTATGACAGCCTGCGGTAATCCGGCTAAATCTTCTTCTTTCTCGATAACTATTTCGAAGCGGTTATTTTCTTTTAGAATATTCTCACCAAATTTCAATGTGAGGAGAGATAATTCTTTATTGATTTCCCTCAGCCTGGCCTTCTTTTCTTTATCTAAGTTTGCCCCGCCCCTCACAAAATCCTTGTAATATTTTTCAAGGAGCATGCTTTGTTCGATATTTAAGTCCAGAGAATCTTTCTGGCCATAGACAGATTTTATCCTTTGGAATAATTTCTCATTCAGTCGGATATCGTCCCGGTGTTTGGACCGCAATGGTGCAGCTTCCTTGGCGATGGCCTGCATTTTTTCATTCGTCATGGACCCATTTAGTACACCAAAAACGTTGCTGACTTTTCTCAGCAAGGCTCCGCTGTTTTCTAGCCCTTCGAGGGTATTTTCAAAAGTGGGCGATTCAGGATTGTTGATAATAGCTTCAATTTCATGCTGATGCTTTTTCATCGCTTCTTTGAAGGCCGGCAGATAATGTTCTTCCTTTATTTTCTCAAAGGGAGGGACCTGAAATGGCGTATCAAACTCACTGAGAAAAGGGTTCTGTTCTTCTTTTGCGTAGCACCAGAATATTAAACCCAGGATAATAAACAGTAAGACAGTCTTTTTCATGTTTGTTTACTCCTTTTTTGTGTTGATTTGCATTTTGTTCGACAAAACTCGAATAATAATAATAAAAGAAAATTTAAGAAAAATAAAACATATTTTTAAAAACATCTTATATGTTCTCTCTTCTCATTAAAAAAGTAGTCAACAAAAATATTATAAAGTAGGGGAGAGGGGATAAAAAATTAATACAACTAGAACCGGAAAAATTCTTCCAGCATAGGAACTTAAATTAACATAAGAACTTATATTAAGAAGAAGAGTCAGCTCTTGCCTGAGCCTCTTTTGTGGGGAGCTCTAAGCCTAGCTTATGCTTCCTGTTTGAGCGGAGAAGAAGCAGCGAAAAAACAAACCCTGCGATTCCTAGGGAAGCGAACATCAGTTCCATGTTGGTATAGTTACCTCCTGAGGCGTCAACAACCTTTCCTGCTAGCCACGGAAATATAAAAAGCCCGAACATTTGTATCCAGGCAATGATGCCGAACGCTGTTCCAAGGAATTTCTCTTTTACGAGTATAGGTACAGCTGGCCAGAGCGCTGCGGGCACCATCGAGAAAGAAATGCCAAGAAGTATGAATGAGAAAACGGGATGGAGGTAGGTTAATCCTAGGAGCAGGTGTGCTGGTATGAGAAAAATGGATCCTAAGATCATGATTTTTCCCCTGCGCCCGATTTTGTCGACCAGCAAGCCGAGAAGAGGAGTGAAAATCATGGAGGCTATCATGATGTATGAGGTATACTGGCCTCCCATGGCTTTCGATAATCCGAACTTCGTTTCCATAAACCTTACTGCATGATTAGTGAAAGGGAAGATGGCTGAATAGAATGTTACGCAGAGGAGGCTGATAAACCAGAAAGCAGAACTCAGCCGCTTTACGTCGCTAACGACTATCTTTTCCTCTGTTCCTTCTTGAATTGCCCTGTCTACATTCCTGTCCATAGAAAGGTAGACGAGAAAGAGAATAAACGAGACGAACATGACGATAGTGCTGACCCATATTGACCACCGCCAGGTGCCTGTCGCATCGGCTATCTGAGCAGATGTGTTTAGAGCCAGTATTGTACCAAGTCTCATCACAGTGATATTCAGGCCATAGGCAAATCCCAGCTCCTTTCCTCGGAACCATCGCGCTATAACCTTATTGCTGACGAGTAGCGTTGCCTCTGAGCCAAATCCGAACACCATTCTGCCGATAAGCATCACAATGAATGATTTTCCGGCACCTAAGGATGTAACGAGCGAACCAAGCAGAATGAGAAAGACGTATAAGGTTCCAGCTTTCCTGATCCCTAGACGATCGAGGAGAAAACCGGCGACTAACAGCAGAAATAAGAGGTTGGGCAGCGCATAGAAAGAAAACAGCAATCCAAACCTGGCATTGTCCAGGCCCATGTCTTGCTGTATGTAATCGTTTATGGGGCTTAAGGCATCATAGATGTAGTATGACCCGAACATTACCAGGCTGACTACGAGAAGGATCAGCCAACGCCACCAGTGTTTTTCTTCTCGAACGGATGTATTTTTCATAGATTTTCTCCCTTGTAGAAAGATTTATAGGAAAATGAAATTTTCGTTTCCCAAAATCTTTTTTTCTTTGATTCGAGCGAACATCCTAACATTTCTGGGAAATATATCCGAAGAGATAAGAGATGTCAATTCAGAAAATAAACATATGCTCTTAAGGGCAAAAAAGACCGAATTTTTCCTAAAATTGCATGGTTAAGCTTAATCTAATCTATTGAGGAGAAAAGTCAACATCAACAATATTCTATATCAGCTTGTTCCTGGATTGACTCAGTCGTGTGTGATATATTGCATTTGGTTTGAAAAATTAACATACTCTATGGGCTTTCATGGGTTGACTGTAAAGTTATTCTTCCAATTTTTATTGTTACAATTTGACAAGATTGAGGGGAAAATGTTAGGAATAATATCAATTTAAAATGAAGAAATTAGAGCGTCTGTTACTTTTATGCGGCTTTTTTTCTATTACCTTTGTTTTCTTCCCAAAGTACATCTTCGCTTATATTGATCCAGGGACAGGAAGTTATGTCATCCAGCTGCTAATAGCTTTCTTCATAGGTGTTTCTTTCGCAATTAAACTTTCTTGGAAGAAGATAAAGACTTTTTTCTCAATCCTTTTTAAGAAGAAGTCTAAATGAAGGATAGCGCTTCAGAAGTCCCTGGTTCATTTCGGGATCCGAGTGGATTCCTGTTTTTTAAAAATAAAATCCTTTATCGTCAGGTTAACACTATTTACAAAGAAGACTATGATCATTTAATAAATTCCGGTCTCTACAAAAAACTTTCCGAATCCAACCTTCTAGTTAGACACAAAGAAGCCAATCTATCATTTGCTGAGTCAGAATCAGCCTATAAAGTTTTAAAGCCGGAGCCAATAGCTTTCATTTCTTATCCATATGAATGGTGCTTCAGCCAGCTAAAGGATGCAGCCCTTACTACTCTTAAAATTCAAAGAATTGCAATTGAATACGGAATGTCTCTTAAGGATGCCAGTGCTTATAATATTCAATTTCAGCATGGCAAACCCATATTTATAGATACTTTATCCTTTGAAATACTGAAACAAGGAAGGCCCTGGATTGCATACAGACAATATTGCCAGCACTTCCTCAGCCCGTTGATACTCATGTCCTCTAAAGATTACCATTTCAACCAGTTATTTAAACAGTATATAGATGGGATACCTTTAGATTTAACCAGCAAGATCCTCCCCTGGTATACACGTCTTATTCCCGGCATAATGATCCATATTCATCTCCATGCTCGGAGCCAGAAATATTATTCTTCCAAAACAATAAATACAAAGAAAAAAAAGATTGGGAGGCATGCATACCTAGGAATCATAGACAACCTGGAATCTGTTACCAGAAAAATAAAGTTACAGCTCAAGAATAGTGTATGGTCTAAGTATTATGAAGACACTAATTACTCTCCTGAAGCCTTTGAACATAAAAAGAAAATTTTAGAAACATTTTTGGGTGAGATCAATCCGGATGAAGTATGGGACCTTGGTGCTAACATAGGAATCTTTAGTCGTACAGCCAGCAACAAGGGTATCAGGACAATATCTTTTGATATTGATTCAATTGCTGTAGAAAAAAATTATCGTGATTGTGTCTCAAGAAATGAAAAGAATATTCTGCCTTTGTTGTTGGATCTTACAAATCCAAGCCCTGCTATTGGCTGGGAAAATAAAGAGCGAATGTCGCTTATTGAACGCGGGCCTACAGATACTGTATTTGCCCTTGCACTTATCCACCACCTGGCGATTTCCAACAATCTTCCATTCGCAAAAGTTGCCGCTTTCCTTTATAAGCTTTGTGAGTCGCTTGTTATAGAATTCGTTCCCAAAAGTGATTCACAAGTTCAAAGATTGTTGGCAACAAGAGAAGACATTTTTGACAGATACACTCAGCCGGATTTCGAAAAAGAATTCAGCATCTTCTTTACTATCAGCGAGGTTGTGAAAATAAAAGATTCAGATAGAACGCTTTACCTGATGCAGGCAAAAGAGAAAAATTAGCTTTTTCAAGTCATTTGTATGACGTCTCTTCGCTAAGAGTTATTGATTCAAATGCGACAGCAAGTGTCCTGGGATCTCCGGTCGGTTGTCGGTATTGTGAGAAATTAAATTCTACTGTGCTCATATCTGGCCTATCCTTATCAGGTTCAATAACTATACTGTGTTTTTCTAATTTCCATGGAGGAGTCAATTTCCAGGTGCCAATTTTCTGGGAGTCAACCTTAATGATTATGACCTGAGGTTTGTAAAAGGAGAGTGATTGAATATTTGCTGTCAAGACCACAGCTTTATCTTTAGGAAGTGAAAGAAAAAGTGACGCAGAGTTTCCAATTGCCCAATTGAAGGTTTCTCCCTCGGTGCTGATTTCATTACCGCTCCAGCCAAAACGAAAAAATTGAAGCGCTTTATCTGTACCAAAGTCGATCTTTTCTGTTTTATAGGATATTCTTTTTGGTGAGTGATATGTTGGGCCCAATTGCCAAGAAGTCTTGTCGAATACGCTCCCCTTAATAATAAATTCAGTCAAATAGTCTAAATATTGAGACTGCCAGTTCTTATGTTGCCATTCGTAATAATAAAACTTTCGTTCTCGGGTTTCATTGGGATCGATCTCAAAAGCCGACCGCCCCTTGAATTTCTCTTTAATATCTAAAATTGAACTGATAGTGGCAGGGACATCGGTTAGCATTACCTGAGCATTTGATATCCTTAAAGCTCCTTTGCTGTAAGGGGGTTTAATAACCAATAATGGCAAGGCACAAGCAGCTATATGAGACAGGCTCTCATTGCTGATAGATGAAAGGCTTTCATGCATGGATTTATCCAGATTATTCATCTTGATATTTTTTCCAGCTCCTGTGTCTGCTTGGATAATAATCAACGAAGAGTCATAGACATCTATCAATTTAAGTCTGTTTAAAAAATCTATGAGGTGATAAAGACTACATTTGGCCTGTGTCTTTGTATTCTCTCTGTCGCCCAGGAAAATTTTGCCCGCATATTCACAATTTCTGTTGACGACAACCGGTGCATGTGTGGTTATTAAGTGAATAAACTTATAAACCGGTTTGGCTCTTTTAACATGTATATTTTCAATGAGATCCTGCAAAAAGGCTGTATGGGAGAAGTAACGGAAGCTTTTTTTTTCGAGGGCATGCGAACTGATCAAACGTTGAATCATCCATAGCTGGTTGTTATAAATCAATTTTTTTAAAAAATGTGGAGCGTATCTAAACAGTACAAGATCCAGCATAAAAGATGAATTGACTCTTTCATAATCTTCTTTGGTGACACCATAAGGAGTTGGGATCAAGTAGAAATTTGTATGCTTGGCTTGATCATAAGATATATTGATACCTGCAAAATCAATGTCATACCCATTGTTGTAAAGGACATTTGTTATAGTCTTTCCCTTTCTCATAACCGAACGAATAAAGTCAGGCATTGGAATATCATTTTTGTAATTTTGGCCACTGAAAATGGCAGGAATACTCATATAGGTCGTAGGAAAGGCTCCGGTCGCTTCCTTGAAAAAAGTAAATCCTTCCAAAGCATCTGCGTAATAATCTCTTTCTTCATCAATGATCTCATGAAAAATATCAGATTGAAATGAATCAAAAAGGATATGGATGACGTTTTGATTTGATGACAGTTCATACATTACCTCAGGCGCTGGTTCATATAAAGAAAATTTTCCCTCATCCGACCACATCTCCGGCATTTTAACACTCATGATTATTACAGAAACCACCTGTACAGAAAAAAGTAATAGACTCCCTATAACCGCTTTTTTTGAAATTCTCCGGTAGAATATAAATGCCATAATCAGAAACACACACCAAATCAGTCCGTCAACCCACCCACGCCACACATTTTTCCCCCAGTCTATTCCCTGTCCATCTAATAAACCGTATTCCCAGACGAGAAAATTTCCTTGTAGCCAGGTCAATAGGCCGAGAATAAATAGAATTGAAATATAGCGTTGATATATTTTTTCGGGCAGAAGTAAACCAATTATGTTTAGAACAACAACAATAATCAGAGCAGGAAAGAGAAAATATTTTAGGATGGATGCAAACGGGACGACAAACTCATTTATGTTGCCTCGGTAGAGGATATACGGCCCAAACAGGAAAATGTTAGATGAAACTAAAATAGATATAATTGATGATGTAACTACTCTCTTGAGAGCGAAACGCATAACATTTTCCACTTAACTTAATCTGATTTCATTAATGTATTTTGACATAAATGACATATATCATACAGAAAAAATGCAGTCAATTTAGAAACATTTTTCTTCAACTTTCATTCCGGAATATTCTATTTCTGTCTTTACCATATTCCTGGTAAAAGTCGATACTTCACTTTTTGGGTGTAGTCTGCGTATCCAGGCAATTCTTTCTGTAATGTTATGTCTTCCAAATAAGTGCGTAAAACTAAAAGAATTATAACTATGCCTGCAGGAATCAAGGCGCGTAATGAGCCCAGGATTAATGACAAACTTACACTCATCAAAATTCCACCTATATATCCTGGATGCCTGATAATCTTGTAAGGTCCATCCTGCACTACTTTCTGGTCTCTTTCTTTCTGGATACGGACCGTGCTTGAAAACCACCTGTTTGTCCACATGGCCCACAAATAACAAAAATTCGAAAAGATAAAAATCACATAACCTATTGTATAAACAAATACAGGAAGCCGATTTGTCCACCCAAATCGCCCAGCATCTAAGACTCCAATTATTAGGATTGCATAAAACGCAGGCGCATAAAATGCCAAAAGCACCTTATCCCACAATTTGGTGCCAGGTCCAGGTTTTCTCCGTTCTCGGAGAAGTTCGGTTTTATCAGCAAACAATACAATTAGAATAAATACAAGGAGAACACAAAGCCCGCTGAGGACCCATCCTTGCCAGTAAGTAACTCTCCCGGCTAAGACAAAGATCATTGCTGTTAAAAGCGGAATGCCTATGAAACCCCGAACCGCTAATCTTAAAATCCCTTTTTTTTCTTTTTTCTTGGTTTCGCTGTTTGGCATTTTTACTCCTTTATAATCTGTACTCACGATATCGGATTTTATAATTCAAATCCCTACAAATGATCGATATCATTAATTTTGTAAAAGAAGGCTAAGTGGTTGTTTGTTGTCTAGCTTCGCTCTTCTCTGCTATGCTGCTCACAGCCTTATGGATTTCTGTAAGAGCGCTCTTTATTCTATGGCGTTCCCATGAACTTCGCGAACGATCATGAACAGCCTTTTCGAGGATTGGAATTGCACTCTCAGCTTCGACGCCGATTTCTCTAAGAATCTCTACTGCTTGCCAAGCCCAAGGGATTCGGCGCTCGATTAGATCAATCAAGAAGGGAACAGCAGGAACAGCACCCGATCCTATGTCAGCCAGTACAGAAATGATATCGCGCTTTGTAAGGTCATCAGCTTTTTCAAATTCTCTGACTATCAAAGGGACAGCCTCTTTTGAAGCCGGGCCGATCTTGCCTAATGCATGCACGACTAATCTTTGAGTTCGTGGCTCAGCCTTTTCAAGCACTTTGATCAAGGCAGGAACAGCGCCTTTTGCCAGGACTCCCATGTTTGCCAAGGCAACAATGGCTCTTTCCGGAACCGTTATGTGAAAAGACTCGTCATCATTAGCCTTGGGTGGTTTGTGCTTGTATTCCAGGAGCTCAATCAAGCCTGGCACCGCAACTTGCGCGGCCATAGGACCCACCCTACCGAGCAATTTGCGGGCAGGGTCTGGTTGCCTTTTGAGACTTTCGATGAGCTTCGGAACCTGTCCACTAATTACTTCGCCGCCAAGATGAGTTTCGAGATGCATTTGCTTCGCTTTTATTATTGCTACTCTCCATTGGGACTCCTTTATGGCACATCTTTCTCCAGTCTGCCTTTGGTAAAGCATGACATCATCCCTGCCGCCCATGATGTTATACGTTCCAAAACTCTTTATGCCTCTGACTGTCTGGTTGCCCAATATGATCCATTTTGATGGATCCTTCTTAACAATTCGGGCAACATTCTCCCAGCTCACAGAGGAACCGACCTTAAGTTCCCATATTTGATGGATGAAGAAATTGATCACAAACAGTGGAAGGCGAGGGATGATAAGAATCAAAAGGAAGACCATCGCAGCTATTTCCTCGCCAATGAATTTCGAGATAGCAAACCAGGCACCCACAAGAATGGCACCTTTAAGAAAGAGGTAAACACCAGTTGTAACAGGGAACTGGAGATACGAAGGCCAGGATGGGATTTTTTCTTTAACTTCAGGCATAATACTTCCTAAGTTGTGAATTTGACAACAGAAGATTATTTAATTTGGCTGGAATTTGATTTTGCGATTCCTAAAATCTTCTTCCTTTTTGATCAAATTTTCATATTATGCGATATTCCAATACTGACATCATAGCGAAATACTATGGTTAATTAAAGCAAAATCAATAAACGTCATAATTAGCCGTTATCGGGCTCCCTATTTGTTATAACTGAAGAAGAAAAAATCAATGAGGCTGGTGCAGAAAAAAACCTACATTTGAAAAGATGCTTGATAAGAAACACAAATATTGTAATACTTTTCACTTGAGTAGGAAGGAAACAGACAAATGAATTTCAAGGGTAAGAGAAAAATCATAGATATCAAGAAAGAGGTGTTGTTATTGCTTCTTCTGGGAATCATGGTGCAGCATTTGCCTATGTGCTCAAGACTTTAGGCTCTAAAGGAACCATTTATTTACCAGAATATACATCTCAATCGAAAATTGAATTCCTCCGTCATTATGATACTGAGATAAAATTCCACGGGAATGACTGTGTCAAAGCTGAGATTTTTGCCAGGGATACAGCAGATAAAGGCGGCCAGATATACATCCCTCCCTACAGTGATACCAAGATTATCGGAGGTCAGGCAACGATCGGAATTGAACTAGCAAGACAAATTGAAAAAATCGATACTGTGTTAGTACCCGTGGGAGGAGGGGGCCTTATTTCTGGAATAGCAGGATATTTGAAGTCTATCGATAAAAGCGTTGAAATCATCGGATGTCAGCCAGAAAATTCCCCTGTTATGTATGAATCCATTAAGGCCGGGAGAATTGTTGAAATGGAATCCAAGCCAACAATCTCCGACGGCTCTGCTGGTGGAATCGAACACGGAACTATTACATTTGATATCTGCAAGCAGTATGTTGATGATTTTGTTGTTGTTTCAGAAGAGGAAATCAAAAAAGCTCTGATACTGATATTAGAAAGACATTCCATTTTAATCGAAGGTGCGGCTGCCCTTTCAGTGGCTTCTTTTATCAAGGAGAAAGAGAGATTCCAGAATAAAAATGTTGTTCTAATCTTAAGTGGTTTAAGAATTAGCCTTGATAAATTGAAAGAAATCCTGAGTGAAGGAGAATAAAAGGAATGACAAAAATTTTTACTCTCGACCAGATCAAGGAAGTCTTAAAGGACATCGAGCCTCTCCAGGCAATTGAAAGAGGATTTGTGGATTATTCTCAGGGAAAAGTGGTAGTTCCTCCGATCGGAGAGCTTATCTTTAAAGAACCCCCGGGAGATGTCCATATAAAATATGGCTACATAGCTGATGATGAGTATTATGTTATAAAAATTGCCTCAGGATTTTACGAAAATCGTAAACTCAATCTTCCAACACATAACGGACTTATGCTCGTGTTCAAGCAGAAAACAGGGGAACTCGTCTGTATCTTACTCGATGAAGCGCATCTCACCAATGTTCGTACTGCAGCAGCAGGAGCGGTCGTTGCCAAGTATTTAGCTCCTAAAAATGTTGAATGCATCGGCATATTTGGTGCAGGCACACAAGGAAGGATACAGCTGGAATATCTAAGATCAATCGTAGACTGTAAAGACGCCATCGTATGGGGAATTAGCCAAGAAGAGCTTGATTTATACAGAGAAGATATGGAGCCGTTTGGCTTTAACCTTAAAACCACCTTAGATGCAAAGGACATTCCTGAAAACTGTAACTTAATTGTCACAGCAACACCTTCAAAATCTCCGTTGCTGTCAGCAGAACAGATAAATAAAGGGGCGCACATAACCGCCATGGGTGCTGATACTGCAGAGAAAAACGAATTAGACCCGAGGATTCTCCAAAAAGCAGATAGAGTTGTGGCTGACAGTATCGATCAATGTCTATTGCGTGGAGAAATCTACCAGGCCATAAAAAAAGGAATGATTAAAAAGGAAAATTGTGTTGAATTAGGAAACGTGATTGTTAAAAAAGAATTACAGCGCTCATCTGATGAAGAGATTACCGTGGCAGACCTGACAGGTGTTGCTGTTCAGGACATTCAAATATCCAAGGCTGTTTATGAAGCCCTGCTTTCTCAGTAGAGAAGAGTAAAAATTCTGTTTATTGCCCTAGTGTTGAATTAACTCGAACAGGGGACTTTCCTTCCGAGTTTGCTTTATTGTTTTTCTTTTTCCTTTTCTTCCTTTTCTTCTTTTGGGCGCTCACACTTCCAATCTATTCCCTTTATGTGCTTTTGCATCCAGGCAATTTCCTCTACCATTCTTATCCTCTGGTGTCGAGGCTCTCTGAATCCGTGGGGCTCTCTGGGAAATCTAAGGAAGCGCACCGGCTTTCCCATCTCAAAGAGATAGGTAAAATAGTTCATGCTCTGGGCAATGCGGCAGGTCATATCCTGCTCCCCATGAAAAAGGATTACTGGTGTTTTAACATTTTTAACAAAACTAAGAGAGGACATTTCTCTGTATTTTTCAGGATTATCCCACGGCGTCCCGCCGATGTACCAGAGTCTGACATCAAAATTAAAGCCTATACCGTATTCTGAAATCCAATCCGAGACCATGGCTCCCAAAGCGGCTGCTTTAAACCGATCTGTTTTGGTCAGAGTCCAGCCACCGAGAATCCCGCCATAGCTCCAGCCGCGAACACCAAGCTTCTCTGGATCGGCAATTCCTTGTTTGATTACATAATCTACTCCACTCATCAAGTCCCAGTAGTCACCTCCACCGATATCATTGATATTGCCTCTTAGCAACTCATCGCCGTAGCCTTCACTGCCGCGCACATTAGGACACAGAGAAGCATAGCCCAGACTGGCAAAGATATGATAGCTGGCACTGAATCCATTTGTATAAACACCGGCAGGTCCTCCATGTATGTTGAGGATAAGAGGTAGCTTATTGTTAGATTTGTAATTTTTGGGCAAATAGAGGAGACCTTCGATGGGAAGTCCATCATTGCTTTTCCATTGTATCATCTTCCTCTCAGCCAGAGCCCTTTCTTTGATACAGGGCTTAACATCGGTTAATTTTTTTTCGCTCTATGGTTGAGGCTCTACTGCCCATACCTCAGTAGGAGATAGCTAATCTGAGCATGTGCAGC
>Ga0114921_10000956_pt1 | contig 12672 bp, 12 predicted proteins | sample BentaG_FD_87016 | JGI IMG/M metagenome (GOLD analysis project Ga0114921, IMG submission 87016) | Deep subsurface microbial communities from South Atlantic Ocean to uncover new lineages of life (NeLLi) - Benguela_00093 metaG | ecosystem: Environmental > Aquatic > Marine > Oceanic > Sediment ...
GATTTCCCCTGTCAAGAACGGTAATTACCACTTCTTTAAAATCTGCGTGTATCAAATTCTCTATTATCTCCTTTATTAAAGTATAAGGAATACTTCCACCAATTTCATGGGATAGATTATAAGTCTTCTCAGATGTTTCATTTATAAAATTATTAATATCATTAAAGTTGAGGTCAATAATCCTTGGAATGCTTCGCATGTTATCATAAACAGCAATCCTAACCGGTATGTCCATTATATTTCTGTTCAGGTTACCTGGACTAGAGTTATTATTTAATTTAGAGCTTTCACCAGACATGTCAAAAGTTGAATTTAATTACAACTAGATTTTAATACTGCAAAAATATATTAAATAAAGCAGATGCTTTTCATATTCTTTCCAACAGTTTAAAGTTTTCAACATATTAATAATATTATTTTAAACAAAAAAAAGCTACTAAAATATATGGTGCATTTAATATGTTAAAACCTTTTGACATACAATACAGTAGCATTTTTAAAGTTTTCAACAATTTTTTCAACAGCTGTGGAAAATATTTTTAAATATTGAAAAGCTTATGGAAAAGAGCACTGTACAAAATATAAAAAAAATAAATCTTTCAAAAGTATTTTTCAATAGAACAAATGTTTGAGAAAAAAAAGACCAACAATGAAAAATTACAAACAGAATTGTAAAAAGTATGCAAAGCTACAAATGCCAGCAACCCCTGTTACCTCACCCAAAAAAGTATCTAAAACCAATACAGGGTAGTAAGAATATACAGGTAATAAAATAGATATATTATATATAGATATACCCTTTAGGCAACCTTGATATTACTAAAATTAAAATGTATAATTTACTACTCAACTGAAAACAATAATATATGGGTTAGGTAAAAGATGAAAAGGACATTTCAGCCAAACGTTAGGAAGAGAAAAAAAAATCATGGTTTTAGGGCAAGGATGGAAACAAAAGCAGGAAGAGCTATAATTGCCAGAAGAAGAAGAAAAGAGAGAAAGAAGCTATCAGCTTAAAGAGTAAAAGGAAAGATTAAAATAAAGTTTGAGACACTTATAAAAAGAATTGACTTCTCGAGAGTAATAAAAGAAGGTACCTGTAAGAAGGATAAATATTTAATAATATATCTACTTAAAAGAGCAGAATGTAATGGTGTAGTAAGAGTGGGTTTTGGAATAAGTAAAAAAATAGGTGGAGCTGTTATAAGAAATAAAATCAAAAGAGTTTTAAAGGAAGTTTTAAGAAAAGTTGATGTAGAGATTTCTGAAGATTTGGATATTTTACTTATTGCTAGAAAGGAATTTGTCATAGTTGATTTTTGGGAGATTAAAAAGATACTTGAAAATAGTTTAACCACATTCCTTACCAATTAGAGATGAGTAATAATTAACTCCCTGTTTTTAATTGTGAAAAGAATACTAATATTTTTAATTAATATTTATAAAAGTTATATCTCGCCTGTGCTACCAAAGAGCTGTAGATTCTATCCCACCTGCTCTGAATATGCAATTGGAGCGATTTTTAAATATGGTGTATTAAAAGGTAGTATTAAATCAATGTATAGGATTTTAAGGTGCAATCCTTTTAATAAAGGTGGATATGATCCTTTAAAGTGATAGGGAAGGTTTATTAAATTGGAACAAATATTTCAATTGCTAAGGCCAATACAGAATGTATTGGAGTATATAGTAGTATTTTTATATAAAAATGTTATTGAAAACTATGGCATAGTAATAATACTCCTTACTATTATCGTGAGAATAGTATTAATTCCCCTTACCATAAGCCAGACAAAGTCAATGGCAAAAATGCAGAAACTACAGCCTGAGCTGAAAGAGCTGCAAAAGAAATATAAAGACGATAAGCAAAAATTGCAGCAAGAGACCATGGAATTTTATAAGAAAAACAATGTTAATCCCCTGGCTGGATGTCTGCCGCTACTTTTTCAAATGCCTGTATTTTTTGCATTATTTCAGGCACTTAGAAACCCTTCCGAGATCGTAACAAATATATTGGGGAATTTCACGATAGATGGGGTGGCAAATGGTATAAAAACAGGACTAGCAGGATTTTTAACTGCCGGGGAATTTACTATAATGGGTGCCGCCAACCCTAAATATAATTTTCTATGGATGAATCTAAATGAAAAGGATCCTTATTATATCCTGGTTATACTGATGGTTGCAACAATGTTTCTAACTACCAGGATGACAACAACTGATCCCAAGCAATCAAAGATTATGTATATAATGCCAGTAGTGTTTGGATTTATATCTTTTCAATTCCCATCAGGAATATTGGTATACTGGGTGACTTCAAATATATGGGGTATTGGCCAGCAGTTGATTGTAAATAAAATGGTTACAAAGGAAAAAGTAAAAGAGGAATTAAGCCAGAAAGACAAAAGCCTTAAAGGAGAGCAGGAGTTAAGTGAAGAAGAAAAGAAGTTAATTAGAAGAAAAATAAAGAAAAAGAAAAAAAAGAAAAAGTAAAACTTTTATTGGGGGAGGGTGGTAAAAATTACTGAAGATAAAAGTATAAAGAAAGCCATAGATTCATATATAAAGTCACTTGAAGAGGAGCAAAAAAGAAATAAATTAATAGAGAATAATTCTAAAAAAATAGAAAGTAGTACTGGTGAAGAAATTGATGGAATGGAAAAAATAAAACAGATTTTAAAAAAATCAATAGAATTAATATGCCTGGGCGAGGAAGTAAAAATTGATACAGATTCAAAAGAATTAAAGTTATCAGTTCGTGGAAATGATTTGGGGATTGCTATTGGAAGAGATGGAAAAAACATGCAGGCGCTGGAGTATATTATGAATTTAATAGGAAAAAGAAAAAAACTTCTTTGTAGAAATGTGACCATAGATATAAAAGATTATAGAAAGAAAAAAATTAGCAAGATAAAGAAAACTGCAGTTATTATGGCAAAAAAAGCAATCAGCGAGGGAAGAAAAATAGCTCTAAAACCAATGGGTGCCTACGAGAGAAAAATGATACATAACCTGCTTGCAAAATTTAAAGATGTTACTACAAGGAGCAGATACGAGGAACCAAACAGGTGCATAATAATATATCCTATAAAGGGCAGTAAATAGCTGTATTTTAAACTGATAAAAAAATATAATAATGGCATAGAGGTGCCATTTTTTTATTGGTTAAAATTTTGAATAAATAAAAATATTAAATATAATTAGAATCTGGAAAATTTAAAGAAATTATAGGAGAAAAAATTAAAAATGGGAATAGAAAACAGGAGTACAATAGTTGCCATAGGGACAAGACCTGGTGAGGCAGCAATTGGAATTGTTAAGTTGAGCGGAGATAAGTCAATATTTATTGCTGATAAAATATTTAGGTCAAAAAGCAAAAAGAAACTTTCAGAGATTGATACATACAATATGCTTTATGGGCATATAATTGATAATGAGGAGAATACAATAGACGAAGTAGTTGTAACTCTAATGAAAAAGCCGAAGTCATACACAAGAGAAGATATTGTAGAAATAAATTGCCACGGTGGAATAATTGCTACAACTAAAGTTATGGAATTGTGTATTGAAAGCGGCGCTAGAATAGCAGAACCGGGAGAGTTTACAAAAAGAGCATTTTTGAATGGTAGAATAGACCTTTCTCAGGCGGAAGCAGTTATTGATCTGGTAAGATCTAAGACAGAGCAGAGTTTGAAGATTGCAGCAAAAAATTTGCAGGGTAGTGTAAAAAAAGAGATAAAAAGGCTAAAAGAGATGATTATTGATGTAGTAGTGCAGCTTGAAGCATCGGTAGATTTTATTGAAGAGGATTTGGAAATTACACCATATAAAAAACTTACTAAAAAGGTAAGGGAAATAAAAGCTGAACTTGAAGAACTGATCAGTGATGAGAAAAAAGGAGAAATAATAAAAAATGGTGTAAAAGCAGCAATTATAGGGAAAACCAATGTAGGGAAATCGAGTTTACTTAATTTACTTTCAAAAAAAGAAAAAGCAATAGTAACTTCCCTGCCGGGGACCACAAGAGATGCAGTGGAAGAAATATTATACGTAGAAGGAATACCCCTGATTCTGGTAGACACAGCTGGTATTAGGAAAACAAAAAGCACTGTAGAAAAAATAGGTGTGGACAGGAGTTTAAAACACATAAATGAAGCAGAATTGGTTTTACTAGTTTTGGATGGAAATAGAAGAATTGAAAAAATGGATTTAGAGATAATTAAAAAAATAGAAAGGAAAAAAACAATTTGCTGCATAAATAAAGTGGATTTAAAACAAAATTTAGAAATGGAAAGGATTAGAAAATATTTTAATGAAAAATTTATTATAAAGATTTCTGCTCTGAAGGGAATAGGAATAAGAAGATTAGAAAACAAAATAAAAGGGTTAATAATGGATAATGGTGATATTAATCTGGAAGAAAAAATAATTATTAACAGTAGACATAAAAATATACTAAAAGAAGTAAGTAGTTTACTGGACAATGCTGAAGTGGCAATGAAAGAAAAAATGTCAGAGGAATTCCCTTCTTACGATTTAAAAACAGCATATGGTTTATTAGGGGAAATAATAGGTGAAACAACAACAGATAACATTTTAGATAAAATATTCAGCCAGTTCTGTATTGGGAAATAAATAATGTCAAAAAACAATATTGTACGAATATTTGACGAAAATGTTTCACGTGAAACAAAATTATAAAATCTTTAGTGATTAAAATGATTAAGAATGAGGGAAAAATTAATTATGATGTAATAGTTATAGGTGCAGGACATGCAGGCTGCGAAGCAGCGCTGGCCTCTGCAAGAAATGGTGCAGGAACTCTTCTTATATCAATAAATATGGATAGCATAGCTCTTATGCCATATAGCAGTACAGTGGGTGGTTTTGGAAGAGGACAACTTATAAGGGAGATAGATGTTTTAGGTGGAGAAATTTCCAAAAATATCGATAAAAATTATATTCATATGAGAAAAATCGTTAGTACAGAAGATCCAGCCATCGAAACTATGGAGGCTGTGGTTGATAAGAGGAGATATTTTTTATCAATGAAAGAAGTTCTGGAGAACCAGGATAATTTGTATTTAAGGCAGGGGCTTGTAGCAGGCATAGAAGAAATAGGGAAGAAATATAACATATATACCAGTGATGGAATTGCTTACTGCTGCAAATCTATTGTCATATGCACCGGGACTTTCCTGGGAGCAAAAATATTTTGGGGAGGAAATACAATTGAGGCAGGAAGACAGGGTGAGATATGTTCCAAAAAGCTTCTGTTTAGATTAGAAAATTTAGGTTTTAAATTTGGCAGGTTAAAAAATTATACCGCTCCTCTAATAGATAGAAAATCGATTAATGTAAAAGTTTTAGAAAAACAATCATATGACAGGAATCCTCAAATGTTTTCATACGAAAATAATTTTGATGGGAGAAGCCAGTTATATAGTTATATAACTAATACTGGTAAAGACTGTACCGGATATATTTTAAAAAGTATAAATAAAAAAGCAGCCAGTAGTTGTAAGATTAAATCAGGGACAACAGAGGGCTGCTTTACAATTGAGGATAAAGTTTTAAAGTTTGAAGATAAAAAAGATTATACGATTGCTATCCTGCCGATAGGCAGGGATACAAATGAAGTATACCTGAAGGGGCTTGAAACTGCATTATCCGAAGAAATACAGGTTGAAATGTTAAAGAAAATAAAAAGTCTTAAATGTGCAGAAATAACAAGGCCCGGCTATGGTGTGGAGTTTAACTATTTATTGCCCTTTCAGTTAACAAGTAGCCTGGAAAGTAAAAAATTTAAGGGGATTTTTTTTGCCGGTCATATAAATGGAACAAATGGTTACGAAGAATCCGCAGCGCAGGGAATAGTTGCTGGACTGGCTGCTTATAGAAAGGTAAAAAATCTTGAGAGCATTATTATAAGAAGAGAAGATGGCTATATTGGAGTGCTAATTAGCGATTTGGTAGTTAAGGGTGTAAATGAACCATATAGGATGCTGGTCTCTGGAAATGAATATAGTTTTTACCACAGGCATGATAATGCTGATGTAAGGATGCTAAAATTTATAGAAAAATTGGGAAATAAAGATAAGGCAATAAAAATCATAAATAAATATAAAAAAAGAGATCAATGTTTCACGTGAAACATAAAATCATTTATTAGATAGGTTAAGAAAGTAAAAGTAATATGGATTACGATGTAATAGTTGTAGGAGCCGGACATGCGGGCTGTGAAGCGGCCCTGGCGTCAGCAAGATTAGGATTAAAAACTATAGTTTTAACCATTAATGTGGATAAAATTGCTTTAATGCCCTGCAATCCTTCAATAGGTGGACTGGGAAAGAGCCAGCTGGTTAGAGAAATAGACGCAATGGGCGGACAGATGGCAAAGACTACTAATAAAACTCTAATACAAATTAAAATTCTAAATAAAAGAAAAGGTCCTGCAGTCCAGGCTCTAAGAGCTCAAGTAGATAAAAAGGAATATGAAATCGAAATGAAGAGAGTTCTTGAGAATACCAAAAATTTAACTTTAAGGCAGGGAACAGTGGATAAAATATTGGTAAAGGACGGTTCTGCAGTTGGCGTAGGGATAGAAAGCGGTCTATTATTTGGTGGGAAAGCGGTAATAATAACTACAGGTACTTTTTTAAGGGGAAGAATAATCATTGGTGAAAAGGATTATTCAGCCGGGCGTATGGGTGAGTACCCTGCAATAAATTTAACAAAAAATTTAATCAGCCTTGGGTTTGAGGTAAAGAGATTTCAAACAGCAACTCCTCCCAGGGTTGACAGGAGAACATTAAACTTTTCAAAAACAGAAGTTCAATATGGAGATGAGAAACCCTTAAGCTTTTCTTTTTGGGACGAGGAAAAGATTTATCAGAGCATTAAGTGTCATTTGACCTATACTAATGAAAAAACCCATAAAATCATTGCTGAAAATATAGAACAGTCTCCTATAAAGTCGGGGATGGTTGATACACATGGTCCAAGACATTGTCCATCTATTGATAGAAAAGTAATTAATTTCCCTGAAAAGAAAAGGCATCCGGTTTTTATTGAGTCTGAGGGTACTTATACTAACGAAATGTATCTCCAGGGGCTTACTACCAGTATGCCTATGGCAATACAGCAGAAGATAATAAATACTGTAGAGGGATTGGAAAACGCAAGGATAATAAGACCGGGTTACGCCGTAGAATATGACTATATAATTCCCAGTCAATTGAATTTTACTCTGGAATCAAAAATAATAGAGAATTTATATTTTGCCGGTCAGATAAATGGCACTTCAGGGTATGAGGAGGCAGCAGCCCAGGGTTTTATTGCGGGAGTAAATGCAACACTGAAAATAACCAGTGAGCCGCCATTAATACTAACCAGGGATAATAGTTACATAGGGGTTTTAATAGATGACCTTCTTACTAAAGATCTTATAGAGCCTTATAGGATGTATACTTCAAGAGCAGAATACAGGCTGGTGTTACGCTCTGATAATGCTGATATAAGATTAAGTAAATTTGGGAATGATATTGGGCTAATAACTGATGAGCAGTACAGGAGGGTAGTAAAAAGAGAGAAAGAAATTGATCGATTAATATCTAAACTTAAAGTCAGTAGTTTAAATCCTGACAGGGGTAATAATATTATTCTTGAAAAAATGGGTACGAAGCCCATTGACACTCCATTAAGCATCTATAAGCTTTTAAAAAGACCCGAGGTTAATATCTCTGGTGTAATAGATTTTACCGGTGATAAAAGAAATAATTATGATAGAAAAATTTTAAAACAGGCAGAGATTAAAATAAAATATGAAGGTTATATAAATAGGCAATTAAGCGAAATTAAGAAATTAGAGAGCCTGGAAAAATATTATCTTCCCCGGGATTTAAACTATTTTAAAATAGTTGGGCTGACTTATGAAGCGCAAGAGAAACTTACAAAAATTAAACCGAATACTCTGGGGCAGGCTTCAAGAATTGCAGGGATATCGCCTGCGGATATATCAATACTCATGTTGAACCTAAAAGGGAAACCGGAGGCAGGTGTTTAAATTTGGATATTGATAACATTTTAAAACTGTCACTTAAAGAACTTGGTATTAATTTTTCTAAAGCCCAGGTAAGTCTTGTAGAAGAATATCTGAATTTAGTTTATAAGCATAATAAAAAACTTAATCTTGTTGGCACAAAGGATAAGGAGGAAATACTTATAAGGCATATTCTGGACTCTATTTCAATATTGAAATATGAAAAATATCTTTTCTATAATACAAATAATGTAGAAAAAATACTCGATGTGGGAACAGGTGCAGGATTACCGGGGGTACTGCTATCTATTTTTTTAAGTGATAAGATATTTTACCTGCTGGATAAAACATTAAAGAGAATTAATTTCTTAAATCTATTGGTTAAAGAGCTAAAACTAGAAAATATCAAGGTAATTAGAGGAAGAGCCGAAGAGCTGGCAAAAGAAAATTTATACAGGGAAAATTTTGATATTGTTTTAGCAAGAGCAGTCACCAGTTTTAATATTCTTAGTGAATTAATAATTCCATTTTGCAGAATAAATGGTAAAATTATATTTTATAAGAGTAAAAAAGTATTTATTGAAATGGCAGAACATAGGGAAGTTATCTCAAAGTTAGGGGGGAAGGTAGATAATTTGTTAGAGGTCAAGGTTCCATATCTGGATGAGTACAGGACTTTTCTGATAATCAACAAGGCGAAAAAGTCTCCCCGTATATACCCCCGGAATTTCAAGAAAATAAAAAAACAACCTTTGTAAGAGGAGCATCCTTATAATATATGCCAATGTGTAAAGGTATAAATGTATAAGTGAGTAGTGAATGAGTTTAATAAATGAAGTTTTTAGATATGATACTTAAAAAAAAGAAGACTTATAAATTTTCCGGTAAAAAACCTCTGGAAAGAATAATTGCAATTACAAACCAAAAGGGAGGAGTAGGGAAAAGTACTACAGCGGTAAATGTTTCAGCTTATTTAAGCTCTTATGGTTACAGAACATTGCTTATAGATCTTGACCCGCAAAGTAATTCAACAAGCGGACTGGGTATAAATCCAGTAGATGCTAAAGATTCAATTTATGATATCTTAATTAATGATAGGGAACCCAATGAAATAATATTAGATACTTCATATAAAAATCTCAAGATTCTTCCATCTTCCATACAGCTTGCCGGAGTAGAAGTGGAATTAGTCTCAAGTTTAAAAAGAGAGTTTAGACTAAAGGAAGCAGTAAATAAAATTGAAAAGGATTATGATTTTATTTTGATTGACTGCCCCCCGGCACTGGGGCTTTTAACCATTAATGCGCTGACAGCAACAAAGGAAGTTATTATACCAATACAATGTGAATACTATGCTCTCGAAGGGCTTGGTCAGCTTTTAAGCACAATAAACCTGGTTAAAAAGAATCTAAATGATAAATTGAAAATAAAGGGAGTTATAATGACAATGTATGATCCGAGAATAAAGCTAGCCGGGCAGGTAATTGAGGAAGTTAAAAATTATTTTTCAGAAAAAGTATACAAAACAGTTATTCCTAGAAATGTAAGGCTCAGTGAAGCGCCAAGTTATGGTAAACCTATAATGGAGTATGCTCCTGATTGTAAGGGAGCAGAAGCTTACAGTAATTTTACAAAGGAAGTGATAGAAAATGGCTAGAAGGGGGTTAGGTAGAGGACTTGGTGCATTAATTCCAAGAATAGACAAGCCTTCTGAAAGTGAATCAAATGTAATTGTTGAGTTACCACTGGATAAAATTATTCCAAACAAAAATCAGCCCAGGAACAAATTTAATGACCAGTCACTGACTGAGCTTGCTGAATCAATAAAAGAATTTGGAGTTATTCAGCCCATAGTGGTCAGAAGACTGGATGGGGAAGAAAAGTATGAAGTTGTTACTGGAGAAAGAAGGTGTAGGGCTATTAGAAAAATTGGTATTAATACCATACCCTCTATTGTAGTTAAGGATGTTGATGATAGATCTTCACTGGAAATGGCTCTTATTGAAAATCTTCATAGAGATGATTTAAGCCCTATGGAAAAGGCTTATACATTTAAAAAACTCATAGATGAGTTTAAAATTACTCATGAGCAGCTTTCAAAAAGGATTGGCAAAAGCAGAGCATCAATAACCAACTCGCTAAGACTGCTTTCTCTTCCGCTGGAAGTTCAAAAATTAATAGATGAAGAAAAAATAAGTGAGGGTCATGCCAGGTCAATACTTGCAATAGAAGGAAAAGAAGAAAGGGTAAAAGTTGCAAACCTTATTGTTAAAAATGGACTGAGCGTAAGGGATGTGGAAAGAATAACAGCTAAGAAGAGAGAGCCTGCTGGAAGAAAAGAAGCTAAAAAAGTCCTGCAGTTCAGCAAACTCCCGGAAATATCCCGGAGGATGTCCGAGTATCTTGGCGCTCCTGTGAAAATAACAATGGGCAGAAAAAAGGGAAAGATCGCAATAGAATTTGGCTCCATAAGAGATTTGGAAAGAATAGTAGGTAAAATAGTTGAATAGAAAACCAGATTGGCTTAAGAAAAAGATCAGAATAAATAGTTTGAATATTAATCAGGTCAGAAACCTCACTTACAGTTCGCGTCTAAATACTGTTTGCCAGAGCGCGAAGTGCCCGAACATTTTTGAATGTTTTAGTAAAAAAACTGCAACCTTTATGCTAATGGGAAATATCTGCACCCGGAATTGTGGTTTTTGTGGTATAAAATCCGGCAAACCTGAAATATTAGATGGTAATGAACCTTACAGGATCGCAAATACGGTAAAAGAAATGGGATTGAAATATGTAGTTATTACTTCGGTAACCAGGGATGATCTGCACGATGGCGGGGTTTCTCATTTTGCAAAGACTGTAAGTGAAATAAACAGGCTAAATTTGGAGTTAAGAATAGAGTGCCTGATCCCTGATTTTAAAGGAAATGTTAATAATCTGGAAATTCTTCTTGCGGAGGACTTGGATGTATTGAATCATAATATTGAGACGGTTAAAAAAAATTTTAGTAAAGTTAGAAAATATGCAGATTATAAAACTTCACTTAATATATTAAAATCAGCTAAATCGTTAAAGCCAGATATTTACACAAAATCAGGATTTATGCTGGGTTTAGGAGAGGGCAGGAAAGAAATAGTGGAATTACTATCAGACTTAAAAGAGGTAGATTGTGATATTGTTACCATAGGCCAATATCTTAGGCCTTCGGAGTCAAATCTTCCGGTAAAAAAATATTATAGACCCGAAGAATTTGAAAGCATAAAAGAACTAGCAGAGAGTTTTAATTTTAAAGCCGTTGCCAGCGGGATATTTGTAAGATCTTCTTATGGTGCGGGTATTATACTGGACGGAATTTTAAATAAAAATAAATAATAATTTATGATTTAAATTATAAATAGCTTAATTATAAGAATCTACTGAATGGTGCCAAACATTATGTATTCTGCCGGAAGATAAATATTTATGTATTTTTGTTTTATAGAAAGAATGTTTAATTGATGATATATTTTATTGTTTTTTGAAGTAAAGGAGGAGAATAGAATGATAAAGGCATATATATTGATGAAATCTGAACTTGGCGAGCAAAGTGAAGTTTACACTAAAATTTTAAAAATAAAAGGTGTAAAATCTGCAAATACCGTAATAGGCCCATATGACCTCATTATATTTATTGAAAGTGCGGATTTGGATACATTAGGGAGAACAGTAATTTCAAAAATCCAGAATTTAAAAGGTGTTAAGGACACCACGACTTGTGTAGTGATAGAACCAATATAGAATTAATATAAGTAAAATAATTTTGTAATTTTTTAATATATGGTAATATGTTTTAAGGTTGTAATAAAAGGTAAAATAAAAAAAAGACTAATATGGAGGTAAAGAGATGAAGTTTGCTCCTAAAATAATTATCGGGGTGGTGGTATTCATTGTAGTATTAATACTGGTTTTAAACATTTTTGTTATAGTCCAGGCTGGAAATGTAAGGGTACTTACCCAGTTTGGTAGAACCGTGGGGGTCACCTTTGATCCTGGATTACATATAAAAGCACCATTTATACAGAATACGGTAAATTATTCCACCAGGCAGGTAACTTATGAAACAAGTGATTTCCCGGAAACCAGCCGGGCTAATTATCCTGATTTTACGGTTGACACAACTTCTTTAGACGGACAGCAGATACAATTAAAGTATACCATCAGGTTTTCTATTGACGGCAAACAAGCTGAATGGATATTGAATAATATTGGTACCATGGATAATCTTGTAGAGAAGGTGGTTAAAACGGAGGCAAGATCTTTATCCAGGAATATACCTAAAAAATATACTGCTGCTCAGCTTTACTCAGAACAGGTATTCGATGTTCAGGACGAGATAAGTGAGACTTTAAGACCCGTATTTGAAGAAAATGGAATAATTTTAGATGAATTTTTACTCAGGAAAATTGAATTTACTGAAGAGTATTTTAATATCCTGGAGGAAAAGCAAATTGCAGAAGAAAGGATTGTAGTAGAACAAAATATCCTGGCACAGGAAAGAATTAAAAAAGAGCAAGTAATTGTCCAAGCTGAAGCAGAAGCGAAGCAGATTGAAATTAAAGGTGAAGCTCTTAAGAAATATCCACAGATAATAC